>Ga0265798_10002647_pt1 | contig 26103 bp, 26 predicted proteins | sample P3T30metagenome_FD_192430 | JGI IMG/M metagenome (GOLD analysis project Ga0265798, IMG submission 192430) | Plant litter microbial communities from East Loma Ridge, Irvine, California - P3 T30 | ecosystem: Environmental > Terrestrial > Plant litter > Unclassified | place: USA: California...
AGCAGCCGAAGATGGCGCCGCATATTCCGCAGATGGTGTCGCGCATTGCCGAAGACCTGGGGGTGTCGCCGCAGCAGGTGAACATCAAGGCCAAGACCAATGAGAAGCTGGGTTTCCTTGGGCGGGAAGAAGGGATGGCCGCGGAGGCGGTCTCATTGCTGGTTAAAGTGTCGGCTTAGTGCCATTGTGTCATCTAAGTGCATATGCACTATAATCCGTAGGGTGGCCGGCTTTGCCGACCGCGCGTTGAACTTCCCTTCGAGTTGTGTAGCCGCGGTTTTAAACACTGTTTGAACGCGCGGACGGGGGACCCGTCCACCCTACGGAGAACACGATGACTTCGCCACAATCGATGACCCCACGCGCGGCCTGGATGCTGATCCTGTCCGCCAGCGCCATTTTGATGATCACGATGGGAGCGCGGCTGACGACCGGGCTATTCCTGTCGCCGATTAATACCTCGACCGGACTGGGCGTCGCTACGATCAGCTTTGCCATGGCCATTGCGCAACTGATGTGGGGCGTCTCGCAGCCGGTGTTTGGGGCGATTGCCGACAAATATGGGCCGGCCAAGGTCATCGTGATCGGCGGCGTGATGCTCGCTGCCGGCACTGCGGCGACGCCCTTCGTCAGCTCGGAATGGGGTCTGATTTTCACCATGGGCCTGCTGTCGGCCGCCGGGGCAGGGGCGGGGAGTTTCTCGATCCTGATCGGCGCGACTGCCCAGCGGCTGCCGGCCGAGCGGCGTGCCTTCGCTTCCGGTTTCATCAATGCAGGCGGCTCCTTCGGCCAGTTCGTGTTCGCGCCGTTGATGCAGGCGATTATCGCCAGCGCCGGCTGGGTCATCGCGATGCTGACCATGGCGGCGACTACCTTGCTGACGATTCCGCTGGCGCTCGGGATGCGCGGCAAGAAACCGGCGCCATTGGCAGTTGCTGCATCGCCTGCCTCAGTCGCCCCGAGCGCTCCGGCCATGACCCTCACTGAACAACTGCGCCAGGCCACGCGTGACCGCAGCTACCTGTGCCTGCACCTGGGATTCTTCACCTGCGGCTTCCACATCGCCTTCCTGGTCACCCACTTGCCGCAGGAAGTCGCCCTGTGCGGCCTGAGCGCGGGCGTGTCGGCCACGGCGCTGGCCCTGATCGGCCTGTTCAACATCGCCGGCAGCCTGGCTGCGGGCGCACTGGCCAGCCGCTACCGCATGAAGTCGATGCTCGCCGTCATATACGGAAGCCGCGCCGTCATCATTGTCGCCTATTTGCTGGCGCCCAAGACCGCGCTGACCTTCTACCTGTTTGCCGGCATGCTCGGCTTCACCTGGCTGGCAACCGTGCCGCCCACCGCCGGGCTGGTGGGTAAGCTATTCGGCATGCGTTATCTTGCGACCCTGTTCGGCCTGACCTTGTTCTCGCACCAGATCGGTGGCTTCTTCGGCGCCTGGCTGGGTGGGCTGTCCTTCGTGCACTTCGGCGACTACACCTGGATGTGGTATGCCGACATCGCGCTGGCGGTCGCCGCGGCGCTCGTCAACCTGCCGATCCGCGAACAGCCGGTGGTCCGTCCCGCCATGCTGGCGGCTGCGAAAGGGTAGGCGGATGGCGCGCGAAAGCTGGAACTACCGCGAAGTGGCCGTCGAATCCGCCGTCGATCCACGCAGCGGCCGCGTCATCATCCGCCCGGTGTCGGGCCAGGCATACGCAACCTCGCTGCGGGTCCATTGTTCGCGCACCTTGAGCGACACCGAACGTTATCCGGTCGGCACCCGCTTCCTGCTGTCGGCCAAGCTGACCGACCGGCAAGGCGGGCACCCCTATCTCTATGTCTGGCATGGCGACCCGGTGGTCGTCATGAAAAAGGCAGCTGTAAGACGCTTCGTGGAAGAGCGGCGGCGCTTGCGGATCTGATACCAGCGCAATCTTGTGGAAATGGTTACTATCGGGTCTCTTAATTGAACGTACCGGAAAGGGAAACCATGACTACAAGAAAAATTGCCGTCATCGTCGGCAGCTTGCGCAAGGATTCGTTCACCCGCAAGGTGGCGCAATCGATGATCGAACTGGCGCCCGCCGGGTTCAATATGGAGATCGTCGAGATCCGCGACCTGCCGCTCTACAACCAGGACGACGAGACCGACAACCCGCCCGCCGCGTTCACCGCCTTCCGCGAGCGCATCCAGCAGGCCGACGGCATCCTGTTCTGCACGCCGGAATACAACCGCTCGGTGCCGGGCTCGCTGAAGAATGCGATCGACGTCGGCTCGCGTCCCTATGGCAAGGCTTCCTTCGCCGACAAGCCCTGCGCGGTCGTGAGCGTCTCGCCGGGTGCGCTGGGCGGCTTCGGCGCCAACCACCACCTGCGCCAGATGCTGCCGTTCCTGAACATGCCCTGCATGCCGGCGCCGGAAGCCTATGTCGGCAATGTCGCCGCCAAGTACGAGGGCGAGCGCCTGATCGACGATTCCAGCCGCGATTTCTTCAAGACCTTCGTGCACAGCTTCGCCGCCTGGGTCGAATGGCATGCCAAGTAATATGGCGATCCCGGTGCGCGGGCTCGACCACATCGTGCTGCGTGTGGTCGACCTCGATGCGATGGTCGCCTTCTACGGCGAGGTGCTGGGTTGCCCGGTCGAGCGGCGGCAGGACGAGATCGGCCTGGTGCAACTGCGCGCCGGCGCGGCCATGATCGACCTGGTGCCGGTCGACGGCAAGCTGGGCCGCGCGGGCGGTGCGGCGCCAGGCGCGGAAGGACGCAACCTCGACCATCTGTGCCTGCGCGTCGAACCGTTCGATGAAGCGGCGATCCGGCGCCACGTGCAGGCACATGGTGTGGCGGCCGGACCGGTCGAATCACGTTACGGCGCGGAGGGCGAGGGCCCTTCGATCTACCTGCTAGATCCGGAGGGTAATACGGTCGAACTGAAGGGCCCTCCCAGCACTTAGAACTTCACGCCGAGCCGCGCGTAGTAATAGCCGCCGTTGATGCCGAATGGCGAGAACGATGGGTAGATCGTGACTGCGGCGTTGTCGAGATTGGCGCGCTGTTCGGCCAGCAGGCGGGCGTTGACCTGGTCGGGGTACTCGTTGAACAGGTTGTTGGCCCCCAGCGAGAAGGTCCACGCTTTGCCGAACTGGTAGCTCACTTCCAGATCGGTCAGCACGACCGGCTTGATCTCGGTTTCGTAGTACAGCGCGCCATCCGATGAATTCATCTCCGCCGACTTGCCGAAGTAGTTCTCGCGCAGGTTCACGGTCCAGGCGCCGACCTTCCACAGCGCGCCCAGGTTCACGCGCACCTTCGGAGAGGCGGTTTCCAAGTGCGAGATGGCGGTGGCGTCGAGCAGGGTCTGCGGGCGCAGCTGGGCCGGCGCCTGGTTGATCTTGATGACCTCGACCTTGTTGTAGTTGGCGGCCGCCGACCAGTCCACCCGGCCGTAGGCGCCATAGGCGCTGCTCAAGGTCGCCACCGCTTCCAGGCCGCGGCTGCGGGTGTTGACGGCGTTCGAGAAGATGTTGATGCCGGTCTGCACCACGGTCGGATCGAGCACGTTGCCGTTGGCGAGGATCGCCGCCGTCACCGCCGGCGCATTCACCGCGCCGCCGGAACCGTACAGCGAACCGCTGCCGACGATGCGATCGCGGATGGTGATCTGGTAGGCGTCCAGCGTGACAGCCACGCCGGAGGCGGGCGTGAGCACCAGGCCGGCGCTGATGTTGGTCGAGGCTTCCGGCTTGAGACCGTCGATGCCCACCAGGCGCGCGCCCGGCGAGTTCGGCGCCAGCTGGACAAAGGCGCTGCGCGGCGACACGTTGGTGGCCGAATAGTAGGACTCGGCCAGGGTCGGGGCGCGGAAGCCATTGCTGTAGGTGGCGCGCAGCGCCAGCGCCGGCGTGAAGTCGTAGCGGCTGGTCAGCTTGCCGACCTTGGCGTTGCCGAAGTCGCTGAAGCGCTCGTAGCGGCCGGCGATGTCGACCGTCCATCCCGGCAGCGGCTGGCCCGAGACGTTGACGTAGGCGGCCTTGTTGTCGCGGCTATGGCTGCCGGCGTCGGTGAGCGAGAAGCCGGGATAGGACTGCGAGCCCTCCTTGTAGCGCGAGGCGGCGTCACCCGCCACGATGGCGTAGGTGTCGCGGCGGTGCTCGAGGCCGAGCGCGAAGGTCAGCGGCGCCGACCAGCCGACATCGAATTCGCGGCTCAGGTCGAGGTTGTTGGTCCACTGGCTGGCGTGGAATTCGCCGGCGTCGAAGTTCAGCGGCGTCGACCCGGTGTCGGTGTAGAGCGAGATGTTGGCGGAGTTGGCCACGCCCAGCTCGGCCACGTCCTTGCCGTAGGTGCTCGACAGGTCCCAGCGCCAGCCGCCCGCGAGGCGTCCCTTGATGCCGGCGGTGAAGGCGTAGTCTTCTTCCTTGAAGGTTTCCTGCGGGCTGAAGCCGAACGGGTAGATCTGCGGCAGCCGGTTCGGCATGCGGTAGTTCTCGTAAGCCGCGGCCTTCTTGCGCCCGTAGGTGCCGAAGGCATACAGCGACATGTCCTCGCCCAGATCTGCGCCGAAGTTGAGGGCGCCGATGTGCTGGCGGTACTGGGCGTCGCCCGAGATCTTGTTCAGGCGCGGGTAGCCGGGCGCATTGACCAGGGTCGGCATCGCGGCCATGGTGGCCGGATCGATCACGCGCGGGTCGATCCCGCCGCGGTCCGAAAAGCCGTGGTACTTGGTCTCCAGGCTCAGGCTGAGGAAGGCATCGGTGAACGGGTTCAGGCCGATGTTGGCCATGCCGTCGCCGGTGTGGCCGCCGCCGTCCATGTAGGCGCCGCCGTTGATGTTGGCGCTGCCGCCGCGGTAGTTCGATTTCAGGATGATGTTGATCACGCCGGCGATGGCGTCGGTGCCGTACTGCGCCGCGGCGCCGTCCTGCAGCACCTCGACGTGGTCGATCGCCGCCACCGGAATGTAGTTCAGGTCGGCCGCCGCGCCGCCCTGGTAGGGGCCGCCCAGCACGGCCAGGTTGGCGGTGCCGTGGCGGCGCTTGCCATTGACCAGCACCAGCGTGTTGTTCGGGCTCAGGCCGCGCAGGCGCGCCGACAGCGTCATGTTGGCCATGTCGCTGCCGAAGGCCTGGGCGTTCAGCGACGGCAGGTTTTGCGCCAGCGCCTGGATCAGGTCGGGCTGGCCGGTGCGCGCCAGCGAGGTAGCGTCCAGCACCTGCACTGGCGAGGCGCTGTTCTCGACCTTCAGGCCCGCGGCGCGGGTGCCGGTGACGATGACGACGCCGCTGCCGGTCACGCCATCGGCGGGGACCGGCTTCTCGACCGGCTTGTCCTCCGGCTTGTCGTCGGCATGGGCGAGCGCGAGGCCGCAGGACAGCACACCGGCGGCGACGCCGGCAAGGCGAATGGCTTTGTACATGGTATTCCCTTCGTTGTGGATTATTTTTTTGCTGCCGTGACTTCGATTTCGATCAGCCAGCCCGGATTGCTCAGGCCCGCCACCTGGAATACCGAGCGCGCCGGCAGGTTCGGCTGGGCGCCGCCGAAGAACTGGGTATAGCCCTCCATGAAGCCGGCGACGTCGGCGCGTCCGCCCTTGCCGGCGTCGCCGACGATGAAGACCTGCATCTTGACCACGTCGCCCATGCCCATTCCCATCCCTTTCAGGATGTCCTTGACGCGGTTCAGGACCCCGAGCGTCTGGGTCTTGGTGTCGCCGAAGGCGGCCAGCGAATTCGGATCGGCCGCCTTGTCGACCACGGGTGGCACCTGGCCGCTGATGAAGTGGATGGTGGCGCTGGGCGGTATCGTGACCGCTAGCGCGATCGGGAAATCGGATCCGGGGATCTTGTGGCGCACGATGTCCTGGGCGCTCGCGGCGGCAGGCAACAACAGGGCGCATGCGGCCAGGCGGGATGCAAGGGCGGAGACGGACAGCTTCATGGATGCCTTTCTTCGAGTGGTGAAAAATCAGTGCTTGTTGCCGAACCGGCTGCGTCCCGCGGGCGGCACGTTCAGCGCGCTGCGCAGGGCCTCGACCTCGGCCCCGGAGACGCCGGCCGCGCCGTTGCCCCAGCTGGCGCGGACATAGCTGAGGACTCCGGCGATCTGGGCGTCGTCCAGGCTGCCGCTGAAGGCGGGCATGCCGCCGCGGCCCTTGAGCAGCACGGTCGCCACCTGCGCCGGCTCGCCCAGCGCCACCGGGCTGCCCGCGAGCGGAGGAAAGGCGCCCGGGATGCCGCGCCCGTCGGCCTGGTGGCAGGCGGCGCAGTTCTTCGCGAACAGCGCCTTGCCGTCAGGTGCCGACTGGGCCTGGCCCGCGCATGGATGGAGCAGCGCCACGGACAGCAGCGCGAGTAGGAATGGATGAGGCTTCATGCGCTCGCCCTTCGATGGAGTCGTTCGATCTGCTGCCACGCCGATTCGATGGCACCCGCCTGCCAGCCGGTCAGGTAGCTCAGGTGCTCGCCCGCAAGCAGCACCCGGCCTTCGCCCTCGAGCAGTGTCGGGTAGGCGCTGCGGCGGGTCTCGTCGGTCCACTCGCCCCATCCGCCCAGGCTGTGGCGCACGCGGTGCCACGCCACCGAGAACGACTGTTCGAAGGCGTCGCGGTAGGCGGGGAAGATCTTCTCGCCCGCGCCCAGGGCGAACTCGGTGCGCTCGGCAGGCGTTAGCGCGCTCACTTCGATGGCATCGAGCGAATAGTTGTAGTAGCCGAGCACCACGCCCTTGCGCTGCTGCCAGCCGCCCGAGGGCAGCGAAATTGTGTCGATTCCCTTGATGTCGGTGAGGACGTGGCCGCCGTAGATCTGCTCGTCTTCTTCCCAGAAGCGGCGCTTCATCTGCAGGCCGATCTTGCCCACCGGCGAATACGGCACCGCCTGCACCGCCGCCTTGAAGCGCTCCGAGAAATCGGTATCGACCATGCGCAGCACCGACAGCGGCATGGTGCACAGGCAGTAATCGGCGCGGATGGTGGAGAGCTTGCCGCTGACGCCGTCGCGGCAGCCGATCGTGACGCCGTCCGGCGCCTGCCGGATGCGTTCCACCACCGTGTTGTAGCGGATGGTCTTGCCGATGCGGCGCGCGAAGGCGCGCGGGATCTGGTCCATGCCGCCGACCGGCTGGAACATGGTCGCGTGCATCGGGAACTCCTGCACCGCGCTGTAGACCTTGCCCACCTTGGCCGCCAGCAGGTCGCCGAAGGCCAGGGGATCGGAGGCCTTGCCCGGTCCCGGAGACAGGCCGGCGCCCGGGTTGACCGCGAAGCCGCGCCCGTTGCGGCCCTTGTAGGCCAGGTCGCCGCTGCCCAGTGCGCCTTCGTTGACGAGGTAGTCGAGCAGCAGGGCCTGGTCGTCTCGGCCCAGGCGCGTGTCGAGCTGGTGGTCCTTGACGCTCTTGGCCAGCAGTTCCGCCACGTGGCCGCGCATGTCGGCCTTGATCTGGGCGCCGCGCAGGCGCTGCTTCGACAGCGGCCCGGCGTCCTCGAGGTAGACGTAGGCGTGGTCGTTGTCGTTGACCATCACCTCGAGCGGGACGTCGAACAGGCGGGTGTAATAGAGGGTGGACTGGTGATCGAGCGGAATGCGCCACGGACCGTGGTTCAGGTAATGGCCCTCGTCGTAGCCGCAGTGCTGGGTTTCGCCGCCGAGCTCCTCCAGCGCGAAACCCTTGCGCGCCGTCTGGCAGCGTCCGCCGGCAAAGGCGCGCGCTTCCAGCACCTGGACCTGGTAGCCGAGCTTGCCGAGCTCGTAGGCGGCGGTCAGCCCGGCCAGGCCGGCGCCCAGGATCACGACCTTCTTGCCCTTGCCGCTGCCGCTCAGTGCGGGCGGGGCGCTGACCCGCGAAGCGATGCCCATGCCCCAGGCGTTCATGGTGTTCAACAGCAAAGATGTGCCGCCGACCGCAGCGGCGCGATACAGGAATTCACGTCGCGTCAGCGACGGGTTTCGACCATTCATCCGCACCTCGAACATGGTTATCGTTAAGAGACCTGCTCGAGGTCTGGTTGCAATAGCCGTGCCAAGAGATTGCGAAAAATCAACCTTGCATCAAAAGAAAATAAAGTCTGGTTATGATCCTGTCAAATGTAAGCTGGGTGTAATCCGAGAATTGCAAATAATGTTTCGTTTTCTCTATCAGGCAGTATTGACACGCCTGATTCGCGGACTTGCACGTCAATACATTATTTTTCGACGGTCGTTTCGCACGCTGCATGCGCCCGGCGGCGAGGTGAGTACGCCATTCGTATGCTGGGCAGCATCATTTTGCGGCGCCGCACCAATCTGGTGTATTTATGCACCGCCGTGGCTGCCCGTCGGCAGGCCATCCCGTTCCAGCCAATAGCTGAATTGTCCGAAACTCGGCACTGCGCCGACAGCGATTGCGCTGAAGTAATCGACCAGCATCTGGCGGTAGGCCGCGCGCCGGGAGAATTCGTCATGCGTGGCGGCGTAGCGCGCCGCCGCCGCCCGGAAGATGGCGCGCATGGCATCGTCCGCGTTGGCGCCAGTGTGGGCATCCTTGCGCGGGCGGCCGCGCTTGACGCCGGCGCTGGACATCCGCACCTTGCCCGCAGCACCCGAGTTGACATAGTCCGGCCATAGCGCGTCGGGCGTCTGTCCGCGTTCCCAGTAGCGCCGCAGGTAGCGCAGGATGCTCGCCTTCGACATGCCGTGCTCACGCGCGCAGGCCTCGACCAGCGTGGCCCGCTCCGGCTGGCGGTACAGGGCGGGCCGGTGCGCCAGCAGGCTGCCAACGGCGCTCCAGGCCCTTGCCTGCAGCCGGCGATGCTTCTCCGCAGCCGCACCCGGCTCCTTCGCCGCATACGGATCGATCAGCAGCAGGCGGGCACGGCGCGCCGCGACATCGGCCGCCAGGGTGGCGAGGGCGACCGGCCGGGGCAGGGCGCTGGTCCGCCTGAGCTCGAAGACATAGGCAGTCGACTGTCCGGCATCGATCCACAGGATACGGATCGCATGCGGCGGCGCGGCGCTGTATTCAAGGACATCGTTCGGTAGAAACATCGGCATCTCCCTATCGGATTGGATGCCGGTATGCAAGGTTTGGGCCAGCGCACGTTTAAGCTGGATCAAATGTGGACAAACGAGCTACGTTAGCCTGCTAGCTTCGTTCCGCTGTCGGGGCCTGCCCACGGCATGCGGTCCCCTCCACCCGTTTAACGAGGTTCACGCATGTATCCTTTTCCGCAGACACCAGCGGTGCGCACCCACATGGATGCGCAGGCCGCCTTCCTCAACGACATGTCCAAGTCGATCTTCCATTCCTTCCAGCAGATCTGCGACCTGAACATCCAGCTGGTCCAGACCATGCTGGAAGAAAGCACGCTGGCCAGCCACCAGGTGCTGAGCGCCGATCGCCAGACCGAGCTGTTCACGGCCGCATCGAGCCGCGCCCAGCCGGCCACCGAGAAGCTGCGCGCCTACCAGCAGCACGTCTCGCGCCTGGCGGCCGATTCCCATGTCGAGCTGGCCCGCGTCACCGAGCAGCACGTGCAGAACACCACCCGCACGGCGCGCGCCCTGGTCGACGAAGTGGCGCGCACCGCCACCGAGGAAACTGAGCGCAACATCCGTACCCAGCAGGAAGCGATGCGCAATGCCACCGACCCGTTCGTGCGCCCGGATGGTGACGCCCGCGGCATGGGCGGCGACGCCGACCTGCAGCGCGCCCAGATGGAAGCACGCCAGGGCGGCCAGCAGGCCCGTCCGGCAGGTTCGGCGACGCACTGAGCGGGCCTTCCGGTATCAGGCGGCGTGCAGTTCCACGGTTCCCTTGAGCGGGAGCTGCGCGGCTGGCTCCGGTTTGATCGGGGCCAATCCGAACAGTGGCCGCAGGAAACGCACCCGGCGCACCAGTTCGAAGATGCCGAAGCTCAGCGTCGTGGTCAGCACCACCAGCATGATCGCTTCCGGCCCCGGCGCGATGCGCAGCGGTTTCATCGCATGCGCCAGCACCACGATCAGGGTCTGGTGCAGGATGTAGACCGGGAAGATGGCTTCGTTCAGGTAGCGCCGCGCCGGACCGTCATGGTCCAGGTGGCGCACGGCGAAGCCGCAGGCGGCCACGGTGGCAGTCCAGGCCATCAAGGCGTACACGCTGTACATGATCGGGCGCAGCACCGCCACGGCGGCCGGGGTCGCGTTGTCCCAGGTCACGTGGGCCCACATCACCCACAGGGTCCAGCAGGTCGCCGCAATTGCCAGCGCCTGCCAGCGCACTTGGGCCGGACGGCTCCAGAAGCCGGGAACCCGCGCCACCAGGGCGCCGAGCAGGAAAGGGAGGAAGGACATCGCATGGTTGCACCAGTCGTTCACCACCGCATGGTTGGTCTCGAAGCGTTCGACCAGCGCGATGCGCGCCACGGCGAGCACGGCAGCCGGCAGGGCGATCAGCTTCCAGCCGTGCAGCAGCTTGCCCAGCTGCGCTGCGATCCGGTCCAGGCGTGGCCCCAGCACGGCGACCAGGCCACCCAGCAGCATGGTATAGATCCACAGGTAGGCGACGAACCACAGGTGGTTCCAGGTCGGCATCTTGAGGCAGCCGTCCTGGCAGAAGCCCTTGTAGCCCTGCACGTAGAGGGTCATGAAATCGCCATAGCCGCCGGTGTAGCCGAGCTTTTCGACGACCTCGAAATAGGATTGCGGCGGCACGATCACGAACATGCCGAATATCAGCGGCACCAGCAGGCGCACGCTGCGCCGCTTGAGGAAGGAGCCCGTACCGCTCTTGCGCAGCATCAGGCTGGCGGCCACGCCGCCGATGAAGAAAAGCAGCCCCAACCGCCAGGGCGAGGACATCATCATGAAGGGCTCGGCGGCAGTGCTGGCAAAGGGACTTTTCACGTGCCAGCCCCAGGTCACGTAGTACATGCCGACGTGATAGACGATCAGCAGGAAGAAGGCCAGGATGCGCACCCAGTCGAGGAAGTACAGGCGCGCGCTTGGAACAGGATTGTGATGGTGCATGGCTCGCTCTCGTTATTGATTCAAGAGCGGCCAGCATGGCGCAGGCGCGCGTCGGCGCCGAGCGGTTTGGGGTGAAGCGGGCCTAGGACGGGGTGAAACGGCGCGTGGATGGGCCGGCGCGACGATCGACAAGTTCGATCTGCCCGATGACGCTCGCCACCTTGGTGGTGATCATATCGACCGCCGGACCATTCGCCCCATGCGGCAGGATGACGTCGGCGTTGCGCTTGGTCGGCTCGATGAACTGCTTGTGCATCGGCCGCACGGTGTCCAGGTACTGGTTGACGATGCTCTCGGTGGTCCGGCCGCGCTCGGCGATATCGCGCTGCATGCGGCGGATGAAACGCACGTCGGCGGCAGTGTCGACGAAAATCTTCAGCGACATCATATCGCGCAGGTCCGCGTCATACAGGGCGAACAGGCCCTCGATGACGATCACCGGGGCCGGCTTGACGGCAATGGTCTGGTCGGAACGGTTGTCGATCGTGAAGTCGTACACCGGCATGGCGATGGTCTCGCCACTGCGCAGCGCGCGGACATGCTCGACCAGCAGCGGCCAGTCGAAAGCGTCGGGGTGGTCGTAGTTCTGCGCGCGGCGTACTTCGGGAGTGAGGTCGGACTGGTCGCGGTAGTAGTCGTCCTGCATGACCACCGACACCATCTCGGTGCCGAAAGAGGCCAGCACCTGCTGGGTGACCGTTGACTTGCCACTGCCGCTACCGCCGGCGACTCCAATGACAAACGGTTGGAAGGAAATCTGATTCATCCCCGAATGATACCGGAGCGGGGACGAGGCTGTCAGGGCCGTTTTAATAAATTAAGGGTGCTCTTCACTATCATATTTAGTGCAGTCAACGATCATGTCTGTAACCCGGCTGCATTTGGGTCGCAAATTCACTGCATCGGGATTCGCGAGAATATATTTCGACACTGATGGAATACTAAATGTTGTGGCGCCATAGCATCCTTTCTTGCTGCTTCTTCCGCATGCATATGTTACCGATATGGAGATGTCCGATATTTCATGGTTGAACGAGCTAGTAAGTATCTTAATTTCATTATCGGAAATCCAATTGGTAGTTCGGGCAATAACATTGCCAGCGACATCTTTCACCACAACAGCAGTAGAGTGGGGAGTTAGCGAAAATGAATTATTGCGTATATATTTGGGGAAGTGCCAATCGATTGACGAACTATCAGCTTGTCTATTGATTGCAAACTTAAAACCCAGTGACTTCATTGTCGCTCTTGTAGGCTCTACATACTCTGGCGGCACACTTGCACATGCACCTGATGTTGTAAAGAGCATATGGGCGAAAATTAGGAGCAATCTGGCGCGCGAATTCATCATTAATCTTTCATGATTGTGTATTGGCTCAGTTTATGGGACTGCGGTCGAAAACACGCAAAGTGCGACGTCAATCTTTAACACTGAGCAGTATGACTTATCTGGCATCTTCAACCGAGCGCGGACACGAGTGCCTCCCTGAACTGCCGGCTACAGGGCGCTACGGCCCCGCTACGCAACACCAACTCGCAATCCCCCTTCTCGAGCGGCACGATGCGCTCCACCGCCTTCACCCGCACCGCCGCCCGCCGATGACAGCGCACAAAGCTGCCCCCCAACTGCTCCAGCAGTCCGGACAAGGTCTGGCGCAATAGCGGTGCACCCTGCGCGGTATGCAGCACTACGTAGTTATCCGCTGTCTCGAGCCACTCGATATCCTCCACCTGCACCACCCGCGTCGCGCCGCGTTCCGTTACCATGAGCTGCCGCGGCGCCAAGCCGGCAGCGGCTGCGGTTTTCGATTGTGACCGCCCCGCCAGCCGCTCGCGCAACCGTTCCAGCGCCCGCCGCAAACGCGCCTGGTCGAACGGTTTGAGTAGATAGTCGATCGCATTCGTATCGAACGCCCGCAGCGCATACTCGTCATACGCCGTCACGAACACCACCAACGGCGCAGGCTCAGGCAGCGACGCCGCCAGCTCGATCCCCGACAACTCCGGCATGGCGATATCAAGCAGCAGCGCATCCGGCCGACACCCAGGCAAACAGCGCAACGCCTCATGCGCGTCGCCCGCCTCGAAGATGGCGTCGATCCCCGTTTCCAGCGCCAGCATGCGGCGCAGCCGTTCGCGGGCAGGGCGTTCGTCGTCAACGATCAGGATACGCATGGCAGCCTCAATTCGGTGCGTACGCCGGCCGGCTCGAGCTGGTGCAACGCCAGGCCCGCCCGTTCACCATGCAGCGACTCCAAGCGCGCGCGCAGGTTGGCCAGGCCGATGCCGGATTCGTCGGCCTTGTCCTTGGCAGCATCGAGCCGGCCCGCATCATCTTCGACCCGCAACACCAGCGCATCGTCCTCACGCACCACGCGCACAACGACGTGGGTCGGCGCGCGCCGCCGCTCGACCGTATGCTTGAACACGTTTTCCAGCAGCGGCTGCACGCTCATCGCCGGTAGCATTACGCCTAGCAACGCGGAATCAATCCGCCACTCGATCCGCGCCCGCCCATCGAACCGCCCCTCCATCACCCCCGCATATGCACGTGCCAGCCGCAGCTCTTCCTCCAGCGTCGCCTGCGGCCGCTGCCCCAAGGCCAGCGCAGCGCGCAGCATGTCCGACAACTGCACCAGCACCGCGTCGGCCCGCGTCACATCGGTGTGCATCAACGACGAAATCGTGTTGAGCGCATTGAAGAGAAAGTGTGGCTGCATCTGGCGCGCCAGTGATTGCAGCTGGGCTTCGCGCAGCAGGGCGGTGGCCTGCTCCGCGCGCAGCTTGGCGCCGAGCAGTTCGCGCCAGGACAGCAAGCCGAAGGCGATCACGGTGAACAGGCCCGCGAACACGGTGATCTTCAGCGACTCGTACACGAAGACGTTGGCCCACGGGTCGTGGGTGTAGGTGTCGCCGGCCAGCTTGTAGACGACGTGGCGGATGCCGAAGGCCAGCGGGACGAAGGTGATCCAGTACAGCGGCATGATGCGCGCCTGGAGCGCGAACCAGCGCCAGGGAGTGGCGATCAGATGGTTGTAGCGGCCGCCGATGCGCAGCTGGATCGCCAGCAGCAGCGTGGCCACCAGCGCCGACGACGCCTCCCACAGCACCGGCTTCCAGTATTCGCTGCCGCCGTCGCGCCGGTAATCCTCGACCGCGACCAGCCCCATCAGGGTCCAGAACAGGAGCCAGGCGATGCCGAAGGCGATCTTGCTGCGAGTGGAGTTCATCGGCGCGGTAATGGTTGGGAAGTCCGATCTTCCGGCATCCTCGATCGCTTGTCAAAGCGCCATGCGTATTCAGTGGCCGCCGGCCTTGCTCTCGCGCTCGGCGTCCAGCTCCTTGCGCATCGCCTCCACCTGCGCCATGTGTTCCGCCACCGTGGCATCCGGACTGGCGCGCAGCTGCGGCGGCATCAGCACCGACATGTACAGTTCATCGGCGACGCGGCCATGGCGCTGCTCGTTGACGATCAGGACCAGGCCGGACGCCAAGATCGCCGCACCCGCGCAGATGGCGCGCAGGCGCCGGCGCAGCGGTGGCGTGATGGTCGCCAGGTGGAAGTAAACGATGCCGGCCACCGTCGCCACCGCCACGTGCGAGCCGTAGCGGGTCAGCCACTCCCAGGAGAAAGCATAGGCCACGGTCGCCGCCAGCAGGCGGAAGCCCACCAGCGCCGCCATGCCGCAGCCGAAGATGAACAGGTGTCGGCCCAGGCGCGTGTAGCGTCCGAACAGGCGGTTCAGGAAAGCCCACATACTGCTCCACAGCAGGCTGATGCCGATGCCGGCGGCGGGCGCCAGCACGTAGTTCAGCAACTGGAAGGGCTGGGCATCGAGCAACCAGGTCACCAGGAGGGCAACCAGCCCGGCCAGCAGCACGCCGACCGCGCCGGGCAGCAGACCTTCCCAGCCATGCATGGTGCGGTCGCGCAGTTCGGTCGGCACAGGGAAGTCGGCGGGACGCACCCTTAGCGACGTGTGGCCGAGGCGAACCACGGTGTCGCCATCCAACGCGAGCTGCTGCACCCGCTTACGGCCGTGAACCACGCCATTACGGCTGCCGAGATCGCGCAGCAGCAGGCCGCCGTTCTGGCCGGCCTCGATCACCGCATGGTGGGCGGCAGCGTAGTCGTCGTCGAGCACCAAGTCGTTGTCGTAGGCGCGGCCAATGCGGATCGGCAGGCTTGCCGCGCGATGGCGGTGCAGCACCTCGCCATTCCGCGCCAGCATCTCGATGGTCCACGGTGCGCTCATGGCGCCGCCTTGGGCACACGCTTGACGTTGCGTCCGAAGGAGCCGAGGAAGGCGCGCGTGACGCGCATGCCGTTTTCGTAGGAGACGCCGGTCACGTCGAGGCGGCTCTGCAGGCTCGATTCGGCCGCATTGGTGCTCGCGGTCAGCAGGGTGAAGTTGTACAGCCCGTCGAACTTGCGGTAGGCGCGCACGCAGGTGACCACGCGCAGCGGCAGGGTGCGGGTGTGGACGAAGCCTTCGGTGCACACCGGCTTGGTCATGCGCTCGGTGCCCGCGCTGCGAAGGCGCGCGCTGCCGAACAGGCGGCTGGCCAGGGCCGCGAAGGGCAGCGGATGCAGGTTGTCGGAGCGGATGTACTGGTGGGTCATCGACACGTGGCCGGTCTGCTGCTGCGCCGACACGTAGATCGCGGACTCCATTGCGCAGCTCATCGAGTCCGAGGTATATGCCGTCTCGGCCTTCACGTTGGAACGCCCCCAGCAGCGCAGCTGCCCGGACTCGCGCACCGGCACCAGGTAGGGCCCCATGCTCTTGATCGACAGCGGTTCTTCCAGCAGGCGGTCGACCATGGCGCGCTGGTGTACCAGCAGCTGCTCGGCGATCAGCGGATTGAAATCCTTAGGCGGCGCCGGTTGGCTGGCCACCTTGCGCAGCAGCTCCTGGGCGTACTTCACCGGCACCAGGAAGCTGACCGATTCGCCGTCACGGCGTTTTGAGACGTTGATGCCCGCGACCGTGCCGCTGTCGGTCACGCTCGGCCCGCCGCTCATGCCAGAGTTGATCGGGCCGCCGAACATCAGCTGGTCGTAGAAGCTGCGCGTGACCACGCCGTTGTACGCGCCCTCCGAGATCGCGAAGCCCAGGTCGAGCGGATTGCCGAGCGAGTAAAGGCGCTGGCCCTGGCCGAGTTTGAGGGGCCGCTGCGGCATTTTAAAAAAGCCGCTGCCCTTGCGGTCGACCCGCACCACGGCGAGATCGTGCAGCACGTCGACCGCCATCAGCTCGACCGGGCCGCTGTTGCCGTCGGTGTCGACGTATTCGGCGGTGTAGACGTCGGGGTCGAGCGCCATCTGCGACACCACGTGGTAGTTGGTGACCACCAGGTCGCCTTCGCCGACCAGGAAGCCCGAGCCGACGGTGGACTGGGTGCGGCCGTTCTTGAGCAGCATGCGGATCTGCAGCAGGTCGCCGCGCGCCGACGAGTACAGGTCCTGGGCGGCCGACGAAGGCGGGGGCAGCGCGTCCTGGGTGTCGGCTTCACCCGGCGCGGGGGCGGGCGGCGTGGCGCCGGGCGGGGCTTGCGGCAGCAAGTGCGGTGGCGGCGCGGGCGTGGCGGCGGCGCGCTTGTCCCGCGCTTGTTCGGCCTGCGGCGCCGTGAACGCGGCGGCGGCGAGGCAGGACAGCAGGAGGGCGGCGGCGATCCGTTTCATGCATTCCAGTCATGGCAAGAAGAAGGTCTATCTTGCCATTGGACGCATGCCCCGTGCGCGCGTTAGGGCTAAATGACGTCAGGCGTGGCAGCCGGCGCCGGCGCCTCGTCGGCCGGGACGGCGGCGGGCGGCGTCATCATGTGACCGAGCTTGGCCTGCTTGGTGTTCAGGTAGCTGTTGTTGAAGGCATTGCGGTTGACCAGCAGCGGCACGCGGTCCGCGACCTCGATGCCCAGGCGGGTGAGGGCGTCGATCTTGCGCGGGTTGTTGGTCATCAGGCGCAGTTTCCTGACGCCGAACTGGGCCAGCATCGGCAGGCACAGCTCGTAGTTGCGGGCGTCGGCGTGGAAGCCCAGCTGCAGGTTGGCCTCGACCGTGTCGGCGCCGGCTTCCTGCAGTCGGTAGGCGCGGATCTTGTTCAGCAGGCCGATGCCGCGCCCTTCCTGGCGCAGGTAGAGCAGGATGCCGCGGCCTTCCTCGGCGATGCGCTGCAGCGCGCCCTCGAGCTGGGCGCCGCAGTCGCAGCGCTGCGAGAACAGCACGTCGCCAGTCAGGCACTCGGAGTGCACGCGCGCCAGCACCGGTTCACCGTCTCCGATATCCCCCAGCACCATCGCCAGGTGCTCCTTGCCCGTCGCGTGTTCGACAAAGGCGTGCAGCGTGAACTGGGCCCAGGGCGTCGGCAGGGCGCACGAGGTGACGTAGTCGAGCAGTTGCTCATTGGCGGCGGAAGTGGCAGGCATATCGAGTCTCTTGTTGCGTATTGCAGTAACCGCCTAGTTTACCGGAAATTGACCTAGCCCGTGCGGCGGCCCCGGCGGCGCCATCGCTGTGTTACGCTGACATGAAGTTTATCTTTAGCCAAGCATGGATACCCACGCCGCTCCTTCCTCTCTTGCCGTCCAACGGGTCCGCCGGCGCGGCCTCGGCGCGTGGCTGGCGCTGGCCTTCTCGCTGCTCAGCATTATCCTCACCCTGCTGCTGGCCACGATCGCCGAACGCGCCTCGACCGAACAATTAAAGGAGAGCATCGGCCACGGCCTGGCCGAACTGGCGCTCCATACCGCCGACAAGCTCGATAGCGGCATGGCCGAGCGCTACCGCGAAGTCGGCCTGATGGCGGGACGGCGCGACTTGCGCGACCCGGGTGTGCCGAAGGACGAGCGGCGCCAGATCCTGGCCGACATGCAGCGCAGCTACGGCTACTACGACTGGATCGGACTGACTGGCCTGGACGGGCGCGTCATCGTCGAGGCACGCGGCCTGCTGGAAGGGGCCGATGTGTCGACGCGTCCCTGGTTCCGCAAGGCGCTGGCCAACACCCACGTCGGCGACGTCCACGAAGCGGTCAAGCTGGCCAAGCTGCTGCCCGGCCTGAACGGCGAGCCGCGCCGCTTCGTCGACGTCGCTTTCCCCTACGTCGACCTGGCCGGCAAGACCGCTGGCGTACTGGGTACGCACCTGTCCTGGCAATGGGCGCAGGACGTCGAGCGCTCGATCATCGCCCCGGTCGAGATGCGCGGCCGGGTGCAGGCCCTGATCGTCAGCCGCGACGGCGTGGTCTTGCTCGGACCCAGAACGCTGCAGGGGCAGACCATCGACCCCGGCAGCCTGCGCCTGGGACGGCAGCAACGCACCGGCTACGTGGTTGAACGCTGGGACGATGGCGCTACCTACCTGGTCGGCTATGGCGCCACGGTCGGACGCGGCGCCTATCCCGGCCTGGGCTGGACCGTGCTGGTGCGCCAGAACGTCGATGACGCCTACGCCCCGGTGCGGCGCCTGCGCGAGCGGGCGCTGTGGAGTGGCGCCGCGCTGGCGGCCTTGTTCTCGCTGGTCGGCCTGGTGGTGGCGCGCCGCATCACCCGCCCGCTGGGCGAACTGGCGGCATCGGCCGAGCGCATGGGACGCGGCGAAGCTGTCGCGCTGACGCCGAACGCCAGGGATTACTACGAGGTGCAGGCCTTGTCGAATACCCTGAACCGCCTGGTCAACGACCTGCTGGCCGAACGCGCCGCGCTGCGCGACCTGAACGCCAATCTCGAACGCCGCGTCGAGGAGCGCACCGGCGACCTGGAACGCGCACTGAGCGCCGTGCAGGCCAGCGAGCAGCGCATCAACGCCATCGTCGAGGCTGCCCAGGACGCCTTCTTCGCGGTCGACCGGCGCGGCCTGATCCTCGACTGGAACGGCGCCGCCGAGCGCATGTTCGGCTGGCGCCGCCAGGAGGCGGTCGGCTGGCCGCTGTCGGAACTGTTGCTGCCGGAACGCTACCGCGCCAGCTTCGCCAGGGCGCTGCACGCCTTCCAGCACACCGGCCACCTCGACCTGCTCGGCCAGCGCCTGGACCGCACCGTCATCGACCGCCATGGTCGCGAGTTTTCCGTCGAGATGTCGGCGACGCTGGCCGGCAGCGGCGACGATGCCTTCTTCAGCGTCTTCATGCACGCCATCTCGGAGCGCAAGATGGCGCCGGCGCTCGCGCCGCTAGCGCTGCTGCCGGTGGTCGACCGGGTGCTGGCGGCGTACGCCGACAATGCGCGCCAGGGCGACGTGATCCTGCGCCGCGACTGGGGGCCGGACGCCGAGCACTGCGCGGCGGCGATCGACGCGGACCGCCTGGAGCAGGTGCTGTGCAATCTGGTGTCGAACGCGATCCGGTTCACGCCGCCGTACCGCGCGGTAACGATCGGGCTGGCGCGCAACGGCGCTACCTTGCGCATCAGCGTGCAGGATGAAGGAGCCGGCATTGCGCCAGCCTGGCAGGCCTGCCTGTTCGATCGTTCAGCCGGCGCCGACTCGCTCATCTTCAGCGGCCTGGGACTGGCGATCGGCAAGGCCATCATCGAGGAGCACGGCGGGACGATCAGTTATACGACCGCGGAAGGCAAGGGCACGCGCTTCACGATCGAGCTGCCGGCCGCCCGGTAAGCTTATTTCGGGCGCATGGCGTCGATCGTATCGATCACGTCGCGCACGCGGAAGGGCTTGATCAGGATGCGGGTGATGGCGCAGGAGCGCAGCACGTGCAGCAGCTCGGTGTTGCAGGATTCGACCAGCACCGCGATCGGCGTGGTCGGCGGGCAGATGCAGTCGCCGGCGCGGATCTGCTGGATCAGGGTCAGGCCCTTCTGGTCCTCGCCCGCGTGCGGCCAGTCGAGCGCCACCACCACGCCGTCGAAGCGGCGCCGGCTGCATAACTGGTGACCGGTCGGATAGGTCGGCGCCTCGGTCACGTCGGCGGTGCCGAGGCTGCGCAGGGTCATCGAGACGGTGCGCCGCAACAGGTCCACCGGCTCCACCAGCAGGACGGTGAAGGCAGCCGCGCTAGGCATCGGCGATGTCGCCTTCGGGCGCCGTCAGTTCCATCACCACCAGGTCGCGCAGGCTGCGCAGGATGGCCAGCGCCACCGTGTCGAGTGTGCGCGGGCGGGTGTCGATCAGGCACAGGGTGCCGATCGCCAGGCCGTCGCGCAGGATCAGGGGCGCACCCGCGTAGAAGCGGATGTGCGGCGCGCCGGTTACCAGCGGGTTGTCGTGGAAGCGCGGGTCTTGCAGGGCGTCCGGGATCACCAGCACCGCGTCGCTGCCCAGGGCATGGGCGCAGAAAGAGATGTCGCGGCCGGTCTCGCACACGGCCAGCCCGACGCGCGCCTTGAACCACTGGCGGTTGGCGTCGACGAGGCTGATCAGGCAGATCGGCACCTCGAACTCGGTCGAGGCGAATTCGACGATCTTGTCGAGCCGCTGCTCGGGCGGGGTGTCGAGCAGCAGCAGCGCGTGCAGCAGGGCGAGGCGCTCCTGCTCGTTGTCTGGCATGGGAGGCGTGATCATAGGGCTGAACGATAGCTGATTTTCCAGCCTTCCGTCACGCTACAACCTCTTCACGAAGCCGGCCAGCGCCTTGTCCACGTCAGCCGGCTGTTCCACCATCGAGAAGTGCCGCCCCGGCACCACAGCCACTTGCTGGTTCGGGAAGCGGAAACTCTTGTAGTGCTCCACCCCGACCACATGGTCTTCCTTGCCGCTGACGACCAGCACCGGCATGCGCAGGGAGGCGGTGGCGGGCGTCATGTCCTCCAGATAGGGGCCGATCGCGCCGCTGGAGAACAGGGTGGCGGCAAAGTCGCGGTTCGCGGGCAAGCCCTTCAGGGCCGCACTGACGCGCGCTTCCACCGCCGGATCGCCGTACATCAGTTTACCGGTCTGTTTGGTCTGCCCCAGCAACGCCAGCACCATGCCGAAACGCTGTGGCAGCGGCGCCGCCGGGTCCATCGGCGGGCGCGCCGCTTCCGGCACCAGCGTGTAGCCGTAAGTGGCGGTGCTCTCCATCGAGGCCGGCAGGCTGAGGATGCTGTTCATCAGGACCATGCCGCTGACCCGCTCCGGATATTTGCGGGCGTAGGCGGTCGCGATGATGCCGCCGAAGGAGTGCGGCATCAGCACCCATTTGTCGATCTTCAGGCTGGCACGCAGCTCCTCGAGATCCTGCACCACGCGCTCCAGCGCATAGTTCTTCTTCGGATCGCTGGCCGAGCGCCCGCTGCCGCGCTGGTCGAGGTAGATCATCCGGAAGTGTTTGCCGAGCAGGTCGCCCGCAAGTGCTTCGACCCCTTCGCTGCCCGAACCCGGCCCGCCGTGCACGAACAGGCAGGGGATGCCCTGGCCCGACTGCGTGTAGGCCAGCGACACGCCATCGCCGGTGGTGAAGGTGCTGGCGCGCTGAGACGCCGCCGCCGACGCCGCAGCGGGCGCCTGGGCAAAGGCGGGAGAGCAGGCGAGACAGAGCGCAAGGGCGGCACAACGGATGTATGAAGACATGGTTTCCGGGAAATGGTTGCGATTAGTTATGATAAACCGGGAATCATGCGGTATGTACGCCGCCTTACACAATTGGTTCAGCGGCTACTGCGCAGCGGGTCGAGCAAGCCGCGCAGCGCGTTGTGATCGAGCTCGTACATCAGGGCCAGCAGTTGCCCCAGTTCGCCATTGGGAAAACCTTCGCGCGCGAACCACGCCAGGTAATGGCCGGGCAGGTCGGCGATCTTCTTGCCCTGGTATTTACCGAAGGGCATCTCGACTGTCAGCAGCCGGGCGAGGGGGGCGGGTTTGCTTTCCATACGTAGCGGACTTTAACAGACAGCGACACCGTTGTAGCATCGTGGTATAGGGGAGGGCATGGTAATGGAAAAGGATTTCAACCTGGAGCGCTTCGTCCAGGCTCAGGCGCCGGTGTACGCCACGGTGCTGAAGGAACTACGCGCCGGCCACAAGCGCACGCACTGGATGTGGTTCATCTTTCCGCAATTGAAGGGCCTGGGACATAGCGAGATGGCGCAGCGCTATGCGATCCGCTCGGGCGACGAGGCGGCCGCCTATCTGGCGCACCCGGTGCTGGGTGCGCGCCTGCGCGAATGCGCGACCATCGTGGACACGCTCGACGGCCCCACGGCGCGCGAGATCTTCGGCCATCCGGACGACCTCAAATTCCGCTCGTCGATGACCTTGTTCTGCGACGTCGCGCCGGACGAAGCCATGTTCTCGGAATGCATCGACAAATACTTCGGCGGCGAGCCGGACGACGACACGCTGGCGCGGTTGTAGGCACGTCATATGCATTAAGTTTTTGCAACACACGCGCTTATTGCCGCTATCATCGGGCCGGTCAATACAAGGGAAGGCCGGCCCATGCGTTCACTGCTTCTCGCTAGTCTGTTGTTCGTGTCCCTGTTTGCCGATGCGGCCGAGACCTGGCTCTTGAAGGTGGACCGCTGGGGCACGGTGTCGTCGATGACCATGCAGCTGGAGCAGGCTGGCCCGGCCCTGTCGGGCACCCTGGACGGCGACCGCCTCGAAGGCCGGCGCGCAGGCGACAAGCTCGATTTCACCGTTGTCGACAGCAAGGGCAAGCGCTACCTGTACAGCGGCAGCATTAAAGCCGGCGCCATGCAGGGCCGTGCCGATTTCCCCGATACGAACAAGGCGGACGCCCGCGCCATCCACGCCTTCAGCGCACGTCGCCTGCCCGAACGCGTCACGACGGCGCCGCAGACCCACGTGTTCGCGCCGACCGACTATTCCAACGAATTCAGTCCCAGCCGCGCCGGTGCTGACGCTCTGGCCTGGCGACAGCGTTGAGACCACCACCCTCGATTCCGGCGGCGTCGACCAGCACGGCGTCACGCGCGCCCTGTACGGCAATCCGCAAACTGGCCCCTTCTACGTGATGGGCGCCGAGGCGGGTGACACCCTGGTGGTGCACCTGCGCCGCCTGCGCCTCAACCGCGACTGGGCCGACAGCCTGGACGCGCTGGTCGGACGGGCCCAGTCGACCGGTGTCGCGGCCAGGGCGGCGGACCTCGGCAAACCGGTGCGCTGGAACCTCGACCGCGCACGCGGCCTGGCCAGTCCCGAGCATCCCGGCCCGGGCCTGCGCGGCTTCGCGCTGCCGGTGCGGCCGATGCTGGGCGGCCTCGGCGTGGCGCCCTGGGACGGCCCCGGGATGTCGAGCGGCGATACCGGCCGCTTCGGCGGCAATATGGATTTCAACGAGGTCGTCGAAGGCGCGACCGTCTACCTGCCGGTGGCGCAGCCGGGCGCGCTGCTTTATCTCGGCGACGCCCACGCGCTGCAGGGCGACGGCGAAACCTCGCAGTTCGCGCTCGAGACCTCGATGGACGTCACCTTCACGGTCGAACTCATCAAGGGCAAGTCGATCGGCATGCCGCGCGTGGCGTCGCCGACCCACATCATGACGCTGGGCCAGGCCGGCTCGCTCGACGACGCCCTGCGGGTGGCGACGGCCGGCATGACGCAGTGGCTGCAGCAGGAGTATGGGTTGACGCTGTCGGAAGCGGCGGTGGTGCTGGGGAGCGCGGTCGAGTATTCGGTGGCGAATCTGGCTGGCCGCAGTGTGGGTGTAGCGGCCAAACTCAAAAAAGACATCCTGAGCCGCAAAGAACGGTAGGGGGGACGGCTACGCGACAGTGGCTAATATCGCTTCCAGCAGCTCCAGATCCACCGGCTTGACCAGGTGATGATCAAACCCCGCCGCCAGTATTTGCTGTCGGTCGCTGTCCTGCCCATACCCTGTCACCGCCACCAGCAGCGCGCCGGCGGTGGCCGGATCGGCGCGCAGGCGGCGCGCCAGTTCGCGGCCGTCCATCTCGGGCAGGCCGATGTCGAGCACGCAGGCGCGCGGCTTTTCGCGCCGGGCGCGTGCGAGCGCGGCGAGCGGCGCGAATTCGACCAGCGACAGGTAGCCGCAGGCATCCAGCAGCATCGACAGGGTCTCGGCGGCGTCGACGTTGTCGTCCACCACCAGCACCCGGATCGGCCCTTCGCGCGGGGGCGCCGGATCCGCCGCGCCGGCCGCCGGGCTGGCCGGGACTGCCGCCTCGCAGGGCAGGTAGACGCGGAAGCGGCTGCCCTGGCCCGGCCCCGCGCTCTCGCATTCCACCGTGCCGCCATGCAGCTCGACCAGGCTCCTGACCAGCGCCAGGCCCAGTCCCAAGCCGCCCAGCGCGCGATCGGAACTGCGGTCGGCCTGGGCGAACAGCTCGAAGGCGCGCGCCGCCATGTCGGGCGCCATGCCGATGCCGTTGTCGCCGACCTCGATGCAGGCGCGCCCGTCTTGGACGCCGGCGCGCAGGCTCAGGCGGCCGCCCTCGGGCGTGTACTTGGCCGCGTTGTTGAGCAGGTTGGCCAGCACCTGCACCAGGCGCTTGCGGTCGCCCGGCACCAGCACCGCGTCGGCCATGCCCTGCACCTCGAGGCTGTGGCGGCGCGCCTGCACCAGCGGGGTGACCTGTTCGACCGCATCGTCGAGGATGTCGAGTAGCAGCACCGGCGCGCAGTCCAGCTCCACCAGGCCGCGGGTGACGCGCGAGACGTCCAGCAGGTCGTCGATCAGGCCGCTCATGTGGGCGGCCTGGCGCCCGATGATCTGGCTGCTGCGGCGCACCATGGCTTCATCCGGTTTCATTCGTTGCAGCAGGGCGGCGGCGGCGCTGATCGGCGCCAGCGGATTGCGCAGCTCGTGTGCCAGCATGGCGAGGAACTCGTCCTTGCGGCGGTCGGCGTCGCGCAGTTTTTCTTCGGCCGCCTTGCGCTCGGTGATGTCGCTGGCGGCGCCGACCCATTCGACCACCCGGCCGCCGGCATCGCGCATCGGCACCGCGCGCGACAGCGCCCAGCCGACGCTGCCGTCCATACGGCGCACCTGGTGTTCGAGCTCGTAGACGGCGGCGTCGTTGATCGCGATGCCGACCGCGGCGCGCACGCGCTCCTGCTCCTCCGCCGGAATATAGTCGGCCAGCCAGAACGGGCGCGGCCCGGCGCTGTCCTGCAGGAAGCCGCGGCCGTCGAGTTCATGCAGCTCGGTCCAGTCGGCGTTCATGCGGTACACCACCTGGCCGGCCGAACTCAGGGCCCGGTAGCGCCGCTCGCTTTCCTTGAGCGCGAGTTCGGAGCGCACCTGCTCGGTGACGTCGCTGGTGGTGTGCAGGATGCAGCCGATGCCGCCGGCATCGTCGAAGATCGGCGTGCTGACGGCGCTCCAGAAGCGTTCCTCGAAGGCGATACTGCCATCGGGCTGCTCGACCGGAATCGGATAGCGCTGTGCCGGCAGACGGTCGGGTTGGCCGCTCGCCAGTACCCTCGCGAGCGAGCTGCGCAGGGTGGATTCGCCGGTGTCGAGCGGGTCGTCGGGGTCGGCGGGGAAGGCGGCGAACAGGCTGGCGCCGACCAGGTCTTCGCGTCGGCGCCGCGAGGCTTTCAGGAAGGACTCGTTGACTGCGAGGACGACGGCTTCCGGCGTCGGTGACAACAGGTAAGTGCCGGTAGGCGAACTGTTGAAGACGGCTTCGAACATGGCGGGCGAAAGCATCAGGTCATTTCCGGGACGAGCAAGGTTTGGTGAATTATAAATGTGTCCGCTTCGATAGCACTACTGCAAGTTTGTAAATCGCGCGGGCGTCGGTGCGGGCGGTCAAGCAAGTGTTGCGTATAATCCCGGTAAATTTGTCCCCTCACTAATAGAAACAAGATATTCATGGCCAATTCCGACAACATCAGCATGGCGGTGTTCTGCGACTTCGAAAACGTCGCGCTCGGCGTTCGCGACGCCAATTACGAGAAATTCGACATCCGCCCGGTGCTGGAGCGCCTGCTGCTCAAGGGCAGCATCGTGGTCAAGAAGGCGTATTGCGACTGGGATCGCTACAAGGCGTTCAAAGCGCCCATGCATGAGGCCAATTTCGAGATGATCGAAATCCCGCACGTGCGCCAGTCGGGCAAGAATTCGGCCGACATCCGGCTGGTGGTCGATGCGCTCGACCTGTGCTACACCAAGTCGCACGTCGACACCTTCGTGATCGTGTCGGGCGACTCCGACTTTTCGCCGCTGGTCTCCAAACTGCGTGAGAACGCCAAGCGGGTGATCGG
>Ga0265798_10002648_pt1 | contig 26101 bp, 33 predicted proteins | sample P3T30metagenome_FD_192430 | JGI IMG/M metagenome (GOLD analysis project Ga0265798, IMG submission 192430) | Plant litter microbial communities from East Loma Ridge, Irvine, California - P3 T30 | ecosystem: Environmental > Terrestrial > Plant litter > Unclassified | place: USA: California...
TGGGTGGCTGATGCTGAGGCTAAGGCTGAAGCCATGGTAGACTCGCTCATACTGGATCCGTAGACTGAGCATCAGCACATGTGGTGATGTAATATCGTCTTATAGCGCTTACCACCAGGAGCAGAGGCAGAGTCGCTTGAGCTGGTGTATGCAGTCTCACTGGTGACGGAAGATGAATCGTAGGCTTCGGTCGAGCTCGAGGAACTGACGACAGAAGAAGCAGTCGTGTACCCTTCGGTGGTGACGCTGGGTGCTGTCTCCGATGTCGAGGAGGCATTGTCTATAATCGAAGAAGAAGCAGTCATTCGTTTGTACCACGGTGTAGCCGTAGTGAAAGCCGGTAAGACAGCCAAGAGTATAGCGACATGGTGAGAGTGTAGCATGTCGACTGCTTGATTTCGATGTATTGATGAGAATGTTAATGTTTGTAGCTTGTCTCGTTAATCAAGTATTATCAGCTTTTGATCTATCGAATCACCTGGAAACGAAAGATTGAGTTTGGATAAAAGCGGATGAAGCGGGGGAAATGGTCAGGATATATCCATCCTTATACCTTCTACGTGAGATGTAAGTGTACAGACGAAACACTGCTGATCTGTCGATCTTCCTTTGACACTGACCCAATTCTCCCCGTGTCCCCCTGGACGACCTTTTGTCAGGCCACCTAATCTTGAGATGATCAATGCCAGAGATTGGACTTCCATTGTACCGACTCAAGGGTTCGATAGGCTTGATGGTTGGTGATCAGGGATCTGAGCAAACTGAAATAGCATGATAATCGGTTTGGAGCTGCGATCCACCGTCCTCGATGAGCCGTGGAATAGCGCTAAACATGATCCGGTTGAGGCTCGTGTATCTCGTCATATACGGTGATGACTTGATCTGCGTCCAATAACGTCTAAAATTAGCGAGCGGGGTACTCAGTTTTTACATCTCGGCGAAAATCTATCCCTTGTCAGAGGTATCTTTACTATCCAACCCCTAATCATACATCCTTTCGACACTCAGGCCCCTAGAAATCTACTTCCTCCAAAGCCTTTCCCCCTGCCTCCACGGGTAGCGCTGAAACAATGACACTACACCATCTAGCCCCTTCTTCCGTAGCTTCCCAAGCATGCACAGTTCCCCTCTGAACGACAACTTCTCCAGCATGTACTTTGACCCTCTCCTCCTTTCCATCTCCAGATGGCGTGATTAACCATACACTTCCTTTCAAAATGACATTATAATCTATAGAATTCGTTCGATGCATACCCACTTTTGCATGAGGAGCTAGGTCGGTTACTTGTCCGTTGACTCCGTTTGGTGTGACCACGGAAGGAGCTAGGGCTGTGGCATCCTTGATGCCGGATGGGGTTATGTGATGTGCGGATTTGACTGGGAGATCGAGATGGGCGAAAAGAGGTGTCATGTGAGCATCTCCATCTAGGACAGAGCGCATAGGAAGGATATCGTCGTATATCTGGACTTTGGATCCATCGGTATCGGATTCATGGTGCGACGTGACGATTCGGCGAAATGTGTGATTCTCAGTTGACATGGCGGGTGTGGGGTTTCGAAGTGCTCTGTTGGTAGCGAATGGTGCTGTACGTGATGGCAGACAAGTGGTAGGACACGTTAGACAGTAAGGAAAGGGAGCACACTTAACTGTCCGAGTTGTGCTTATAGTCACAGTAGTTCGGGATTCACAATTCCGGTTCACCGATCCGCTTCATCTTCACTCCGAAACACCGAATCCTCTCGCCGCTTTTGACGAAATGCTTGCTGAACTCAAGGAGTCACTGGATTTCATAGACAGACTCCTCCTATTTGCACTTCTGCTACTACTACTACTGCTGTCAATACTACTACCCCCACTACCGCCGACATGAATGTCTGTATGCCTTTGTATCGAAACCATGCAATAATTAAATCAATCCAATCCCATGCCAATATACTTTTCTCTTCCATTCTTCATTCTTGAGCATCTCGATTACGTGGCTTCTAGGTCTAGCCACTCTCTGTAATCCACCATCTCATCTTTGTAGTTCGGTGATTACCTGACTCGCTGGTAGAACAGCAAGTAGGCGCACTTTTCTCGATTACCGACTAGTCCGACTTTCCCATTATCTGCGTCTTCCTGAGAGACGATTACATCCTCCTCTGCGAGAGTCGAATATGTTTCGTCGTCAAAGTGGATCCAGCCTTTAGCGTCTTGACGGGATACTGCAACGGTGTAATGACCACCTGAAGCGGAACTACCATGATGGTAATCGACTATATTTATCAACTTTGTGTCAAACAATATACCAAAAGCGACTTACCACCAAACAATCGATACTTGACAGGAGTACCACTTCGCTTGGTAGGCGAGATGACCTCTTGGGGAATGATCAATTCAGGACCGTACGCAATCGGCTTGTTCTTCTTGACAGAGTCATGAGCGACATGATCGTAGACGAATCGTTTAAGATGCAAAATCAAAACAGGTGGGAAAGTCTCGATGAATACTTGCTTGGTAGCGGCGACAACACCTTTACTAGATCGGTATTCGGGTACGGCCTCGGGCTCGTTGAATTGACGCAAGGCATCGGTAATGGATCGGACATTTGGCGATTGGATGTCAAGCTGAATAGGCTGATATGGTTCAAGGGTGACTGAGTCTTTCTGACCGGGAGCATGAAGGATGGATCGGAGCGTACCACCAAACATGCGAGTGACGGCTGATTCTCGGGTCTCGGTGTTGCGAACAACATTGGTCTTTTGTTTCTTGCCAACCTCGAGCCAGCCATCTGAAGGTGAGACAGGTCGAGCGATTTCCGAGGCATCTTCGTCGGTTGGGCGGGAAGCTGAAGTAGATCGAGAAGATTCGGTCCTGGACACGATCCTGAGAAGCTCTTCATGTAGGGTTTCGATGAACCACCCGAGGAACTCCTGAGCGTCTTCCTGTTGTCCGCGCTAAATGTTAGCTCCTCATTGGATAAAAAGGAAGATCACTTACCCTCAATGCGTCAAACCTGGACAAGCCCTTGAGTGCTTCATAGACGTTCTCGGGGATGAAAGCCTCGGTATTGGCGAATTTCTTGTTATCTTTCGCTTTACCCTTGTATGCGGCACCATTGGGCTTGGCCTTTTCAGAGGGAGTCGAAGAACCGGATCCAGGTCCAGGGGCGAATTCTCGGAGGAACTCGATACTGTACGTCAGTTATGCTCGTAGCTCAAAGACTCGCTAACTTACAGTGCCTCGAGAAGTGGTTGACGACGAGCGAGATCATTAGGAAGCCGTTTGCCCAACTCGACAAGCCACTCGGAGAACGGCGAGCAGTAAGCTAGCATTTGTAGGATCTAAAAGTGAGCTTTGGCGTGGATGAAGAGAATCAGGAACTCACGGTATTGGCATAGCACATATTACCGGTATTAATCAGACCTCGTGGAACACTAGAGGCAGGTGGACCCTTTGGTCGTGCCTTCAGTCCCTCGGTCAATAATTTGATCAATTCATCTTGTGGAGTGATACCCCTGCCAATAGCGGCAGCAGCAGCGTAATTGAATGCAGGTCGAGGAGCTGCGGTTGACGCAGTAGCAGAGGGTGGTAGCGAAGGAGCGACAGATCGTGGCGTGACAGCATCGACTTCGGTCATAGCATCGGTTTCGGTTGCCAACGAGATGACAGATTTAGATGGCGAGACTCGGACAGATGATGGACCGGCGGAGAGTGTATCGGAAGGAATCTGAGCAAGAGACTTGGGCTTCAGTAGCGCAGCCCATGAGCTTGGCTTTGCCTTTGGTGCAGGGGCGGGGACAGCAGCGGAAGCAGGTGCAGATTCCTGAACAGGGGCGATCTTGCCTTCCTTGACGGGCTCTTCGACAGACGACTTTTTAGCGCGGGGTGACCGTAGTACAATAGCCGGGATATCTTCAACAGTGACTTCACCAAAGACAAGGTCGGTATCGATAATCTTGGCAGGAGTATCGTTGCCAGTACCCATAGAAACCAAGACGTTGCCCGATACCTTTCGCTGAGACTTCTTGTCTCCAGTAGGCTCGAGAGTGAGGAAAACGTGTCGAACGGGAGACGCGTGTAGGCTTCGTGAGATAATGGACCTGGGGCTGAACGTGACACCAGCGGCAGTCTGGTGAGATGGTCGACCTTTGGTGACTTGAATTGGGTAGCTGTGGACAGCATCCTCAGACTTGGCAGCGGTAGGTGTGGGCTGACCTCCAACAGAAGCTGCCGTCACGTTGACAATGGTTCTGGGCCCAGCAGTATCCTGGTTGATGCCTGACACGGATCCGAAAGCAAACTTGCCGGGCTTGGGGGTCAAGGTACCAAATGGTCGACGAACGTTATCGGAGGTAGGAGTAGGTGCATCGTCATCGGGAGTCTGAACTTGACCATCGCCAGCTGAGGATACACCAGATGCTTGCGACATGCTAGGAGTCATGCCATCGCCCACCTTGGTAACTTGCGAACCGGTGGATCCAGACTCTGAGGGAGCTTTCGAGACAGCTGGTTCCATTTGCGACAGTCCGAGTCCTCCATCCTGCTGTGTCGCGGGGGTGGCTTCTTTGTAGTCGCCATTGACATTTGTGCCATTAGCCGAGTTGCCTAGTACAGACGGGTCGGGAGCCGGAGACCGTCCACCAGTGGATGATGCTGGAGGTGGTTGATTATATTGATCTCGCGAAGGGGTGAATGATGCTGGACCGCGGAAAACTTGAGCTGATGGATTCAATGATTTCGATGCAGATGGTCGATTTTGCTGGGTCTGAAACTGAGGTTGCGCTGGTCCTGCAATATACATGTGGCCATTTGGTCCATTGTGACTGTGCATGGGCTGAGGAGGAGGAAAGCCGTATCCGTGACCTTGTGCGTATGGGTGCCCAGGAGGGAATTGATGTGGCTGTTGCTGGTATGGTGCCGGTGGATAGTAATTTTGCTGATACTGTCCGTCCGGTGGTCCAAATTGCGGGGGAGGTTGATTGGGATGACTATAGTACCCTTCACCAGGAGGCGGGAATTGATTGAAATGTGGTTGTCCCATTCCATCCGGTCCATTCATCTGAGGTCCTGGATGTTGTTGAGGAGGTTGCTGAGGAATATGGTTGACAGGTTGTCGAGGCATGTAGCCATTTTGCGGATATCCATTGTATCCATGCATTGTCGCTGGTCCTGGTCCACCCATCTGACTATGTGGCTGATTGGGGAAGTATGGATAATTATACTGCGGTCCAGGGCCCTGTGGAGGGTATTGCGGCTGAAAATGAGGTGGGGCAAACATATTTGGGTCGCCATATGGGACACCGTTGTATGGCGCGGGCTGATGCTGAAGATGAGGGGTTTGAGAGTGTACCGATCCATTGGGGCCGGCTAGTGATTGATGTGACATGGCGGGCGAGGGGATTGGGAAATGTCCATTCGGGTGATTGTGAGGGGGCTGATGGAATGGCTGATGCTGTCCTGGCTGCCCGTTCGGTATTTGATGGGCGACCATCGTCTGTATGTCAGCTGCGGCGCGAATGACAGATACGACTGAGTGGCGGAGAACTGGTTACTCACGAGTGGTCGCCGGAATTGCTCTCAATTCGCTAGAGCGATGTCGAGAGGTGCACGCGACTCGATGATCGCCTGGACTGACGAGTGCGTGTTCTTGAGCGTCCTGACCTGATGAATGTCTATTATACACTAGCTACTAGCTGTCGTTATTATCGAAACAAAGAAAGCAAGTGTAGCAAGTGACCAAATTATACAATGAATTGTATAATGGTGATATGTAGAAAAGAGAGCGAGAAGTGATGCGCGGTGTGTATTAAGTAGTGATCGATTCGATGGGGTTGTTGTTGTCCCTCTGTTCCAGGGATGAACTGTGATTGGTGTGAAAGTAAACTATATAATGATATGGCCTGGTCTGTAAAGGGGCAGCAGCAGTGAGGAGAGGGTGTTTGAATGACTATTGTACACGGTGAAGGTGTATTCAGTCTCAGATAGTCATCATGATTCATTCTAGCCATCACTCGTAATCCCATTTGTTTCCGGTTTATCTTTATTATTATTAATTATATTCAATTAATCCCATTCAAGACAGAAAATCCTCTCCTCCACACTACCACTAGGGCAACTCCGCATACATTACCCCTATACACTACATCAACAGGCAGTACATCAGCAGATAGCCTGATAGCATCGAAGAAGCAACATTCAAAGCAAGTCTAAACACACTTTCAAGTAATCACATAGGATACAATGGCTTTCGGTTCGTTCATTTTCTATACGACCTCAAAACTCACCACTAACCAACAGGTGACCGAGGACGAGGCGGTGGACGAGGCGGTGGTGGTGATCGAGGTGGACGAGGAGGATTCGGAGGACGAGGAGGTGGACGAGGTGGATTTGGTGGTGGTGACCGAGGAGGTCGAGGTGGATTTGCCAGTCGAGGTGGTGATCGAGGAGGACGAGGTGGTGGTGAGTTTTATTTCTGACATCTATGTTGGTCATCGCTAAGTACGATAGCCCGAGGACGAGGAGCACCTCGAGGCGGTGGTGGTGGACGAGGTGGAAAGCCCGGACTCGGTGGACGAGGACCAGGTGCCGTCACCCTTGAACCCCACAAGCACGCCGGTGTCTACATCGCCAAGGGCAAGGAACACTTGCTTGTTACCCGAAACATGACTCCTGGACACTCTGTTTACGGTGAAAAGAGGATCTCTATCGGTACGACAAATGCCGAGGGAGAAGAGGAGAAGGTCGAGTACCGAGTATGGAATCCTTTCAGGAGTAAGCTTGCTGCTGGTATTCTCGGTGGTCTCGATGACATTCACGTATGTCACTTTTATTGTTTTACTACGAAAAATTTCGCTGATAACTAGATCCGTCCCGGAAGCAAGGTTCTCTACCTTGGTGCCGCATCTGGATCCTCGGTCAGTCACGTATCCGATATCGTCGGTCCCGAAGGAGTAGTCTACGCCGTCGAGTTCTCTCACCGTTCCGGACGAGATCTCATCGGTATGGCTAAACTACGTACCAACACCATCCCCATTGTCGAAGATGCTCGTCACCCCCAGAAATACCGAATGCTCGTTCAGATGGTCGATGTCATTTTCGCAGATGTCGCTCAACCCGATCAAGCACGTATCATTGCCCTCAACGCTCACCACTTCCTCAAGAACGGTGGTGCTATCGTCATTTCCATCAAGGCAAACTGTATCGACTCTACCGCACCCGCCGCACAGGTCTTTGCCAGTGAAGTCAACATCATGAGAAAAGAGGGTATCAAGCCAAAGGGTTCGTGATCTCCTTTACAAATTATAGCAACAACTGACAGTACAGAGCAATTGACATTGGAACCTTACGAGAGGGACCACGCTATTGTTGTTGGAAAGTACGAGAGGCACCCTTAGGTTGCAGTGAGTGTTGGGTGGAAGGTGTAAAAGAAGGTGTGGCCCAGGGATGTGGGGCGTTTTATCATTTCTCCTCTTGTTTGTGTATGCAGGATTCGTACTATAGTGGCGCAGCGTTGTCGACTTGAGGGAAGCTAGCGCTCCATTTGCGGGATTGACTGTTTCGCCTATTTTCTTGCAGCGCTACACCACTTCGTCGTCCAGATAGCATAGACTTGCGAAGCCGGGACCGTCCTGAGAGCTACATCTCGACCCGAATCCCGGTCCCAGCCTATTTGGCCATCAGGAAGTACATTATCCCATCGCAAATGATGTGATCACAACGCTCTCACTCATCCACACTGATCAACTTTGACTTTTGAAGCACTTGTCGATACTTAATAGTTGCGCATGAAAGTTATGATGCTCAGAGACCCGCAACTCAAGTGACCAGTGCCGACGCATCTGACTCTTTGAACGACGTTTGCATCGCAACAACCTACATCCCATTTCTAATTTACTCAACAATCACAAAAGACCTAATTAAGCCTTCTCCTTCTTGGAAGGGTCAGAGGTGAATCGCAAGTAAGGCTAACCCATCAGTCCAATCCCGAAGATCTGACTCTTCGAACGGAAACTCACGTAAACAGTCTTGACATCGTCTCCGAAGAGTTCTTTGACCTTTTCACCCTGAACAGAGGGGTGGACAATAACGTCGTCTCTGAGATATCATCAGCTTGATTTATTGATGTGGTGGAATAGAAGACATACCCCTTGTTCCAGTTTGCGGGGGTGGTGATCTATTCATGTTTAGCTTCTTCTCCTTCTTGAATGAATTGTGAAGAAGCCTGGACTTACCTTGTACTTGTCACCGAGCTGCAAACTGTCGATAACTCGTAATAGCTCAGGGAAGTTTCTGGGTCATCAGCAAGATACAACGGGGCAGGCGAAATGAAAAGGACTTACCGGCCAGTAGAAGCTGGGTAGGCAAGGGTCAATCGGATCTTCTTTGCTGGGTCGACTGTTGCATCAGTGTCAAGTTCACTCTTGCTTTTGGACCGCTCAATCGGGCATAGCCTTGCCGGAGGAACATAACGTACTGATGAAAACGGTCCTGACAGTGAAAGGGAGACCCTTCTTGTCGACATTGGACTTATCCTGGTGATCGAGCATACCGTATAGCTCAGATACGTGCCTGTCCTCATCTCCAATGATTGGAAATTCGAGATGACCACCTCCGAGGGCATCTACATCCTTGACCCATCCGTGGTGAGAGTCAACGTTGTTTGCGGATAAACCGATTAGCTTCATATTAGCTTTCTTCGTGCTTAACCGGAGATGAGGGACCTACCTTGACACCTCGGGACTGAAAGTCGGCGTAGGAGAGCGAGACGGCAGATAGCTCGGTAGTACACACGGGTGTCTGCCATCAGTACAGTACACTAGACATCGTCCAGAGCTCAAAAGGGGACTAACGTAATCATCGGGGTGGGAGAAGATGATGGTCCAAGAGTCTCCGATGAATTCGTGGAACTATCGCATTGTCAGCCGCTCGTCAGTTCTGATCACTGGTACCACTCACCCTGATCTTACCGATGGTAGTATCAGCCTAAACTTCGTCAGCATGTGTTGAGACTTAGATATCCACTCGATCGCCGGGACGTTGACATACCTCAAAGTCTGGAGCGGTGTCACCTAATCGAAGAGACATTTTGATTTGTTTTTGATTGATTGAATGTAGTAGGGTATAGAGAGTAGTATAGAAGAAGGAGATCTCCAGTGGTTTGTTATATAACTTACCCGTTGTGATCACTCAAGACGTGCTCATCACCCACCCACCATTGCTCCGGTCACGCCATCAGTTATCGAGTATTCGTATTACTCGCGCCAAGGGGAGAAGGGGAATGGGGTGGTGCCCCACAAAGGTAACAAAGTGGAGGCAGACCGACGATCCTTTAATTGAAATTTGAGTGTATGTGTACAGTACAAGGCAATAAGGTGTTTCAGGTCTACTTAGTACCCAATCTTCCATTCATATCGTACTCCATCTTGAGCGACCTTGCACCTTAGACTCTCAGGATCATAAAGAACGGACTTGCAGGAGGTCTGATGAAAGGATAGGATTCGATAGACTGGAGGGATCAGCGGGATAGCTTGCTTATATAGGATTGAGTGAGTAGGTACATTTCGTGCCCACATCACACCATACTGATTTCTCAACACAATCTGTCAAACAAACAGATATCAAAAGTCAACCAACATGTTTCTCGCAGCTAATCTCTCAGTACATCACGATCCAATCATGTTGCATTCGAACCACACGACCCCTATGATCTCACCCCATGGTGTCATAGGCGAGCGAATCCAAATTCAGCCCCAAGCACTCAGACCTCATACTCCCGACCGGAGTGGTCTCTCGATACGAGCTCGAGATGATATCTCCGTAACTCAGACCCGCTCCCAAAAAGGTAGAGAGAGGGATAACGATATTTTCACTCGAGGTCCATTTGACCCATTCTCAAGATGGTCCAATAAGCCCACTACCGACGTAAATGGACAAGATGACGGATGGGATCGAGCTTCAGCGAATCATTTCGCATCAAGACCACAATCACCTCGAAAAAGTCAAATGTTATATGATACACCTCAAGAACCACCTAAAACTGCTTTACCCACTTTCCCAGCATTCACACCAATCATTACCCCTCCCGCTCCTCAGTCACTCTTGCTCCCGGCGCATTCCACTTTGTCATCGCCGTCCCCACCTAGGAGTGAGAGGGGTAGAGAAGTAGTTGCTCAGGCTAGTCAACATCTATCGAGTCTGCAGGCATTGATTGGACCGCTTGTGGGTCAGTTGGACGAGTTGGAGAGATTAAAAGAGGATTTGGTGCTTTGGAAAGCAAGTTCCGAAGCTGCCAGTATGGAGGTTTTGTCGCTTAAAGCCAAGATCTCTTTGGCATCAAAGGTACCCGTGAGTGCTGATATTCTGATGTGAATTGACGCTGACCGATAGATCCAAGAAGGGCCAACATATATTGCCATGATCATAGACGGAGATTCACAGATTGTGAGCTACTCATCAAATCCCTGGCTGATGACAGTTCCAAGCAACTTTTCTCAGAGCAGACCATGAAGGGGGTCAAGCAGCCGCACAGGCTCTCGTAGATGCAATCAGGAGTACTAAGGGAGAGTTCTCGACCCTCACCACCCAGATCCCCATTGTCATTCACGTCTTTCTGGACAAGGCTTCCTTAGGAGATAGACTTATCAAAGTAAGCAGTCGTAGTCGACCTCCGATAGTGGACTGAGCTGATCTCAGGCTGGTTTAGTGGCTTCTTTGTCCGTGTATGAAGGGTTCTGGCAGGGGTTTTCAGCCTCCAGTGGACTCGTCAGTGGTGAGTCCACATCACACTGGCCGGGAAAGCATAGATCTGATATTCAGTCGTGGACGTAGGCAGCGTCAAGGGTGCTTGTCGATCCAAGTGCCAGGGTGAGCTACCCTACGCGACTCAGATACTATCCAGACTCAGCTGATAATATAGCTTACCTCGAACACTATATCGCACAATCCTCATGTTCTCAAATCATCCTAGCGAGTGACGGCCATGTTCGAATTCCTGATGACGCGTAAGTCTTTCTGCCCTCCCGCCATAGAGACTTACTGATTGTTCCAGGACAAGCAAGTTAGCCTTCTTGGGCAAGATATCTACAGATACAACGCACAAAAATCTCTCTCTCCCTCATATCTTTCGCTCAGATCCAATCCCGGTACCTCCAATTTCATTCTCAACCATCGTAGCCAAACCACCCCCAACCATCACTCACAAACAATACGGCTCAACGTCAACTTCCTCTAGCTCCGAGGCCGACGCCGAAGCCGACTTGGAAACGACACTAGATTGGGAAGAAGTATCAAAGAATGGAGATGGTATCGCAAACGATTGGACTGAAGCGAGGAAGAGACAAAATAAGAAATCTAGTAGTGATCGAGACGGCTCCAATCGAAGGGATGGACGAGAAGGAAGAGAGAGGGGAGGTGGAGGGAGGAGAGTTTTGGCCGGTACTGGCACTGCCACTGGTAACGACGGAAGGAAGGAGAGGAGGGGTAAAAGGGGAAGTAGGAAGAGAGATAATGGGGTTAGGGATATGAAACCTAGACCTTGTCATACTTACTACCTCAGTGAGTCTGAGTCTGAGTCCCAGTCTAATTCCTCTTCTTTCCTCATCCCCTGCGCATCATACCATGATCACACGACTACCTCTTCATTGATAGGATCATAAAAAACAGAACTTACATTAGGCCCCTCTGGATGCCAGAATAACGATTGCCATTACGGACACGAATACGAACGAGACGATGATCAATGCCATGAACTCTCGCTACTTGCGAAACAGATACCATGCCCTTTTGCAAGAAACAAGAAATGTCATTACGATGATGAGACATGTACTTATGGGTATGTCATTGTTCTTTCCTCTTCCATTTCCCCTCGTTATCCCTTGTCCCAAATACTCATGGTACCTCAAGGAAGGATACTGATGCAACAGACATAAATGCCCAAGGGGTCGAGACTGTATCTTGCAAGCTCTCTCGTCTATCACTGTGTGCAAGCTGACGCTACAGTGAGGATTGCCGTTTCGATTACATCGATCCAGACCACCATGCCTGGGACTAGACCCCTTCTTGTCTGCCCCCACCGTATCTCCTAGGAAGCACAACACTCAATAGCCAGTAGACATCTTTCCTGATCCCACTTTACGCCCAATCACGCTTTCACGTTTTGATGACCATGCATGTATATAGCAATGCCCCCGCGTCAATGCTTATGGCGTTGACCTTGATGTCGCGATGGAGAAACCAACAAAGAAGGTCAGACTGTGAAGAACGAGACTGATCAACCACTCAGCTGTATAGCTGCATGTACAAGTGTATAACAAAGATTGGCGTGATATGTCATTATGGATTCTATAGTAGCTCTTTACGACGTCTCTTCCATTTACAGCATGGTGGCGGTGGTACTATCGACCTGGACGTCAGTTGCCGCCAAACGAAACAACTTGGCACATGCCAACTCACCTCGATGGTTGGTACGATACTAGCGATAAACTTGAGGAACTGACAATTAGCTAGAGGTCCGCACAAGAGCGACAATTAGCTTACAATGACGAGGTAGAAATCGACCTGTAAACCCGCAGCCTCCTCTGCACTACCATCACTACTCTCCTTCTTCACTTCTTTCTCCTTCTCTTTTTCCTTCTCACCAGGTCCACCCGTAACTCTCCTGACCATTCCTCCTAATCCCCACTTCTTCTTACTCTTCTCCGCCGACGGACCAGAATTAGAAGGCGAAGATTCTCCTGGAGATTGGGCAGCTTCCATCCTATCTATAAATTTCTTCATGACACTTGCGTGTTTGCATGGATGAACTGAGGCGAGCTGAGCACCTGAATGAGGGAATGCTTCCATCGTCATTGTTTTAAAAGCATAGTCGGAGGGCACATCTTGGAAGACCTGGATAGGGGTTAGAGGGGTTTTGTTCTATACAGTTAGCTTAAATTTACCATGATTTGGAGGATAACCCACTTCGTCGTAACCAAAGAGCCAAAATCGGGGGGTCTGATAGTGCTTGTCGTAACTGATTAGACAATCATATGTCCTGACCTGAAGTAGGTTCTGCCCGACACTCGAATTCACATCCGCCCTGAATGTCAGTCCACCTCCCAACGATGACGAGCTGGACGTACTCGGAAGGATGGACGATCCTGACGGCCGCATCATCTCCTTCCTCTTCCAGCCCCGCAGCCTCATCCATATCGGGGATATCATCCATATCAGGAATCTCCTCTTCATTGATGGTATCGCCTTTATCGTCGATATTCAGTTTGCCCATTGCCTCCGATGGGTCAGTTTTGGGGGCGAGTGGGGGCGAGTCGGAGATATCTGGAATATCTGTCATAGTCTGGTTGTCGGGTGCGGGAGCTGTCATCAGCAAGAAATCCTCACTCCAAGGTGGTCCGGGACGAACCTCGTCCAATATGTGTAGCTACCCAATCCTCATCTCCTTTGGTATCAGGTCCGGGGGCTTCTTCCGCCTGGTATGTCAGCTCGTCCTCCTTGCAGACAATATAGCTGACCTCATCAAGGAAGCTCAAAAGCTTTTCCGCATCCTCATCCGCGTCGGTGTAGTTGATGGCAGTAGCTCGTCTGAGGCATGGGACTGAATGTGAGCCCGACTTCTCACGCTCAGATGATTCGCTAAGCTCACCATTACGAGTGATCAGATATTGTTTGTCGACCGGTAGAAATTCTCTAGCTCTCGATGAGTCTCCTTTCTCCCTTAACTTCAGCTTTGTCGCTAAGATGTAATCTAACATACCACTGCCAGACGGGGAATTTGAATGCTAAGAAATCGCCAGCGGCCACGAATTCCTCTGACTATCAGCTTGCGGCCCGGAACACGCTAGCTTACCAGGAGTAATACGACCATGCTCTTTGAATTTACTTTCCCTCAATACCTGAATATCAATGCAACTCTGGTGGCGGGTGGGGGAGACGAGACCTACGGGCGAAAGGTAATCTCTGACTGCCCAGTATTGGCTCTGACTGTCAGCTCTATCTACAAGACCAACTGCAGACTCAGCCTACCTGTATAGCAAGGAGTGGGTTGTTCATACTGTATATATGTATACTATATCAGAAAGAACGGCAATGGTCATTGATTGACAACCTCGTGACGCGCTCGAGCCTACCTTGTCTTTATCCCAGCCCCCTCTTTAATGTACCAGCGGCTGTATGCGGAGACTCCGGCGTCCTGTTCTCTCGGCTAATTCGGCGGGTCAACTACACCTGACTAGATCCACTATCATCCCACCTTATCTTCTCTTCCTCCACGTACCTACTCAAGTCCACAACATCGAGCTGTCCTGGCTGCCTGCAACAATCACACTCTGCTTGGCGACATCAAGTCAGCCTGATTTCTGCTTTATCGGGAAACAAAGATCGACTTTCTCTTCCTGCGCTCGACTTTATCGGTATCCGTTTAGCTCAGATGTCCGAGGGAGAGGAGCTGCCGCCCTCAAGGTTGGGCACCAAGAGTCATTGGGACGATGTATATGAGTGAGTCTTCTGCTAAGCTCATGGTCACGCTCTCCTAGCGTGAGAATAGCTGTGCTGACTGTCAGCCGGGAAATTGGGGTCTTTCGGGATACGGGCGACGAGGGCGAGATCTGGTACGTCTGCCTAGTCTCGCGGGACTTGGCATGGACCATGGCTGATTCCAGGTTTGGAGAACAGGCAATGAAGAAGATGCGGATATGGGCACACCAAAACCTGCCTCCCACCTCTCCCAACTCGGAACGGACTCGCATAATGGAATGCGGGACTGGAAACGGTACACTCCTCTTGTCCTTCCTCACTTCTCCCTCTTCGACAGACGAACAGCGATATCACCTTACCGGAACCGATTATTCAGCTGGTTCCATCACGCTAGCAAAAGAGGTTGAGGAATCACAACGCCAAGCTTTGGCTGAGGGGGATTACGACAACGATGAAGAGACCGTTAATGATGTTACAACGGATTGGAGAGAGGTTGATTTATTGAGACACGATTTCGAAGGGGAAGAATGGGATTTGGTATTGGATAAAGGGACTTTCGATGCTCTTTGTTTATCGGAAGAAATGGTCGATGGGAAATTACCAAGTCAAATTTATCCTGAACGGATCGCCAAATTAGTCAAAGACGGGGGATATTTTCTGATTACGAGTTGTAATTTCACAGAGGAGGAGATCAAGGCTAGGTGGGCGAAAGATGAGCTAGGTCTAGAGTTCCAGTAAGTCCACCATGTCTTGCTTGAGCTAAGCTAAATAAACAGCTCAAGTGTACCGCATAAATCCTTCGTGTATGGAGGACAGACTGGTACAACAGTCTGTACTGTAGCTTTCAAGAAGATCAGCTCTTCCGGTACGAATGGCGTAGGCGCAGAAAATTCTGATGGAGAGGTCGATGAGAATCCTCTTTACATCTGTATTGACGTAAGCTGCATGACGAGACAGCAGAGCAAGCTGACGAGTAGTGCGGTGGCACGAAAACGGATGTAGCTATCTCTGATAGAGAGGGGACGGTATCTCAGGCAATTGGCGGAACAGGTAATATGGCAGAGGTGAGTGTTTTCTATGTCGGATTGCTAGCTCACTAACGACCAGGTTGGACTTCAGCTATCTTTCGAAATGCAAGCTTCTTCCTCTAGATATTCGTTCAAGCTGATGTATAGTATCGCCGATACCACACTACAAGCGATCGCAGCTCTGCCAGACCAGTATCGCCCAACACCTACGAGTACACCAACAGCTGAAGGAAAATTGAAATCGCCCATCAAGTTCGCAGACGTCTGGGTTGGGGTAAGCCTCCTCGCTGTTTACCAATCTCATAGCTGATGTCAGATCTCTGGCTGTGATACTCAATTTGACCAGGACCGCATGTCGGCTCTCCTTCGACCTTTTTTGTTTGCCCACCTCTCCTCAAACAGACGCAGCTTACAAAGTAGCGGTACGAAAGTAGCAGTCCACAATGATGCCCATCTTCTCGGAGGGGCTCTTTTGACACATCACTGCCCATGGGGAGTAGCTGTAATCGCGGGTACGGGATCAGTAGTGATCTGCCTAGAAGTCGACGAGAAGGGACAAGTCAGCCAGATCGGTCGTCGGGGTGGAACGGGTTATCTTCTAGGAGATGATGGATCGGGTAAGCTTTGCTTACCTGAGTGGGTAGAATCAAGCTAATGATAGCGTTTGATCTGGGTCGATGTGCGATCCGGTTCGCTTTCGATGATTTCGATGCTGGAGAGGAGGTTCGGGGTGGGCTTGCGGATGAGATCAAGGAGCATTTCGGTGTAAAGAATACCGGCGAGGTCCTGGCTAAAGTGGTGAGCTGAATGTCTCCGTGAGTTGAGTCTAAGCTGAACATCAGTACGACCTGGACCCAAATCTTTCACCTTCGGATTCGACAAATGAGCGAAAACTTCGGATCTCAAGTCTATCACTACCTATCCTGCGTACTTTCTCTCAGGAACCTCCCGACCCACTCTCGGTCCGAGCAGTTCATACTGCCGCCGGACTCCTTGTGGACTCTATCATCTCCCTAGTCAGACAGATGGAGAGAACAGGGAAAGATGTTTCGAAAGCTGCTTTAGTATTGGGTGGTGGAGTGATCAGGCAGGACTGCTATAGAGAGGTAGTTGTGGATCTACTGATAGAGGGTGGAGTAGAGTTTGGGGTGATTGAGGTCGTCAGTGATGTTGCTGAGGAAGGGGTTAAAGGGTTGGTAGAGCGTGCACAGGCAAAGGCTAGAGAATAGAGCAATAGATCTGTTGAACGGGTCAAGAAGAGTGAGATAAAAGTAAAAGATAAGAAGCTCTGGGATCGTGGTGAATACTGCATTACAACGAGCGTGATTGTAAGTAGATGCATCAACTGCCGTATCTACTCTAGATCCAGCTCGACTTCTCCTTGACCTACTTTAACTGCATTTCCAAATATCCTCACTTTCTTCCTATCTTTTAACCATTGAACGATCATTTCGCCCGTTTCTGCCGATTGCTGCTTCACACCTAGAGCTTGTAGATCATACACGTTCTGGTTGAATGTAGACGAATGAGCTGGAGACGTAAGGTAATGTGGGATGAGGGCGCAGTGAGCCGAACCGGTCTTCAAAGTCAGCTTCTCCTCGACGTGGAAGGAACAATAGAGCTTACAGCAGCATCTTCCGTCTTCTTGCCCGCTAGCGCATGTAAGACTCGTGTGTGAATATGTGGACCTTCCCTGGAGCTTGCAGTGGAAGTAGGTTGAGTAAGGAGTACTGTGTATCCCTCAAAGTTACTCTGCAGAGTCAGACGCTGATGCTTCTACCTGGAGATGGACTGGACTGACCAATTTCTCCATGTTGAGCGGGGTTCCCTTCGCTGACATGTCAAAGCCAGCTTCAAGCTCGACGACAAGGTAATGGTCGTTCCTTCGCAATTGAGCGATCGGAGCTGTGTCTCCCATAATCTCCTTCAAACCTCTCTCAGTTTGAGACCAGTCCTCGCTTGATTTCTCGATATCTCGGAATCCTAGAATTTCGGGGAAATCCAGAGCTACTCTCATATCTCCTTCTTTCAATGGGTTCTGAAGCCGTTCCGATACCACTAGACCATGTTTGACAGTTTCCAATTCTAGCCGCCCCGGAGCATTGGGTAAAGAGAACAGATACTCCGATAGAGCAACGGTTGCATGTCCACATAACTGGACTTCTGTCCCTGGATCGATCCACCTCAATGCATATTTCCCCTCTGATATCGGAAGAAGGAAAGCAGTCATGGGGTGATTCAGGTGGGTTGCTACCTTCTGTAATGCGGGGGTCGGGGGGAAATTGGAAAAGATGTCATCGTTGATCTGAGATGGTGCTGGGAGGATGATTACCGCTGCTGGATTACCGTGGTCGGGCGATGTGGTAAAGGCGTTCAGTACCGTGTAGTCTAGCTTCACCATTGTGCTTGAAGTCTATCTACAAGAGTCAGTAGTGAAGTATATATCACAGCGTTCGAGTCGTTAGTTAGTCACCACGAGCAGAAGCTCATATCGGTCAACCTCCACTTCGAGAGTACTGCGTACCTGAATGCCACATTCATCATTGATATTCAGGGTAAACTGCCCAACCCTCCTTTGAGACCCTGAATATATACACGCGAGTGATTTTCATTCAACCCTCTTGAACCCTCATTCAACCCTAGAGGTAAACATTCGAGACATATCGTTTTAGATCTCATTTCATCATCATTCACTCTTGATATACTCGATACTTGCCCATATACTACACTACAGCCAGGCGGCATCGACATCGACAACGACAACGACATACGCATCGACACACGCCAATCCCGACTTCGCCCAAACACCGCACGGACCTCGCTCGCCCGATAAACAACACGAGTCGTCATCATCAACAACCTGTTCATGTCGACCTAATTTACTGCGCAGTACATGTGTGTCATCTTCACTGATGCTCAGCGAATACAACTGATTCCTAGGTACAATGTCCAACACGACGCCCTCCGCACAAACCCGGCTCAACTTCCTATCATCCCCTCATAATCCCGCCAATGCAGCTCGTAATTCCATCATAAACTCATCAGCGCACGGATGGTCCCCTCTGAAAATCGCGAAACGAGACGGATCTCCTCTCAAGTCTCCAGGAATGTCGGAAGGAGAATCACCAGGTTTAGATGCATCGCCACGAAGGACCAGCTCAAGTTTCAAGCATGTCACCAAGAACTCGCTTGTTTCCAATTCGATCTTTAAGCAATCTACTGGAACACCTACGTTGAACTCGGCAGAGGAAAGAGTGATTCATGAGAGAGCCGGGAGGCGAGGGATGGGAGAAACACCGGCCTCCGCTTCTGGAGAGGCATCTACTCCCAAAGCTAGCATTGGACTCGGAATCTCGGCAAGTGCGAAAGCTCGTTCGACATCTCGATCCGCCAGTGGTGGAAGATCCTCTACTGGCACAAGGAGGGTATCTGCCGACCGGACAACAAGAGTCGCACCGTCCAGCTCGGAAAGAAGGGTCTCTGGAGAAAGGATAGTCTCGGGGAGCAAGGAGAATGAAAGCCCAGACATACGATCTGGCAAGCGAGTCCCTCGACAAAGTATGGGCCTTAAAGGTCTAGCTCGTAACGAGTACGTCAGTAAATCGCCATTCCGAAGAGTTCCATCTGGTGGTCTATCGAGTTCGCCATCCAGTAGGGCAAATGAAAGTCCCACCCATCCTAGCCCGCGTTCAATTCCGGTTGAAAAGGATGATATCTTTTCCTCCCCTTCACCATCCGCCTCCAAGAGGCGAGTCTCTCCCTCACATTTCCGAACACGCAATACCTCTCCAACGCCATCGCCTCCTCGCAGTGTAGCTCAGTCTACATTGGCTAGTGGAATCGTCCCCTCACCTCTCGGCCAAGCACAAACACTCGCTGTAGGATCGTATTCTGATGCCTCGCCTTCGCCTACGCCGATCAAATCGTCCATGACCCCTTCCAGACGATTGAAGGGACCTCGAGATTACAGTGACTCCACTTTTGACTCGCCCACGAAATCAAAGACTGTCACTTTCCACGCTGTGCCTGAAGTAAAGGAATTCGAAGCGGCTGCTGGAGAAACTGCAACTCCTGACATCAGTTTCGAAGGCACCCAGTCTGAAGGAGAAGATGAAGGAGAATGGGCAGACGAGGATGCAAGGGAGAACTCACTCGAGGATATACTTCACGAGCCGGAAACACTCGACAAAGCTTTCGGAAGGCAATATCGAGTCACCAATCCCGATGTTGCAAGTCAAGAAGCTAGCGAAGATGGACATGGAGGTGTAGGAGATGAATCAGCAACTGCTGAATTCATGGATACACTTATATCCGAAGGACTGTTTTCTCCGCCAGAATTATCTACTCCGGCTTTTGAAGATTACTCCCAATTCCACTTGTCAGGTGACGAACCCGCTCCATTCCTTTCGACTCCATCTATGGGCGATTCTGTTCATGCTACCCCTCTACTTGCTGGGGTCGAAACCCAAGAAAGCGAAGTCGACGCAGCTGGCATTCCTTATGGTCGAAGTCATCATGCCGAACGAAATGCCGCCGCTCACTCGCTCGCTGCTCTCGGCACACCTATTCAGCAACCCGCTATGCCACACGGAGGAGATCATCAAATGCTGCTTAATGCAAACGCTTCCCAACTGTCTCTTCCGGCCAGCCGGCCCATTGATCACCTCGCTCATCAGTCTGGTCCTATTCCCGATCCATTCCTAACAATTCAGACCGCCACCAACGTTCTCACCCCCGGCTCTGACCGATCAGAAGGAGGAATCCCGCTAGGTCGAACTAGTCATATCGAGCGAATGCAAGCTGCTCGAATGTTGGCTACTCAGTCCCTCGGTATTGGGATGCCACGATCACCAGGCCTCAGTCAAACATTTAGCGTACCTGCGCCTGTTCAGCCATCGGCTACACCCTCGGCGGATGAAGAAAGCGTGGACTCGGAAATGCTTTTCGATGCCAGTTTCGAGATGGAGATGAGTGATGATGAGGGACCTGTTCAAGTGCCTACTCGACTTGCACCGCTTCAGAAGGCTGTTGAGAAGGAGGAAAGGGAGGAGGCGGCCAATGGACGGCGGTTACCTAAACCGCCCAAGGTTGAGGCTGTCAGGATCCCCAGTCCAATCTCTTCTTCCGAGAGCTCTGAAGCCGAGAAAAAGGTAGGTCATGATTTCGTTGATTGCAAATTGAGCTGATGAGCAGCCTGACGGCTTTGACTTCTCGAAGGACTTCAGCCTACCCTCTATCGGTTTGATGTCGCCTTTCGATGCTTCCGCTCCTGCTACAATGCCTCCTTCCGCTCCGGTTGCACTCGAAGACGAAGTTGCGGAGCCTGAAGTCAAGGAGCTACGACCTCTCACACCTCCACCCCGAATCGCACGAGAACAGCGAGAGGATTCGCCGCATCGAATCCCAAGTTTCGAGTTCAAATTTGGTGCTCTCGACCTCGGAGGGGATGTCAAGGAAATGGCCAAGGAGGCCGAGAAAGTTGCTACACCGGTCAAGGTCTCGCCGCCTGCCGTGACCGTCACTCGACCTAGCTTTATCGAAACTAAGAAGAGACCTGTTTCGTCTTCTTCGCCTGCGGCAAAGGTCCCGTTCAAGTCCGCTGGTAGTGATCTTGGTCCGTCGTCTCCACCACAAGCATCTGGATCTACGAATACTCGAGTCCGACAACGGATTTCGCGTGAGATGATTCGAGAGACTATCCAACAGCGAAAGATTGACGGAACCCTCTCCCGACATGATTCCAGCGCTTCCGGTCATATCCTCGATGCGGAAATTCCCAAACGACGTCCTACATCTGTTGCTATCGGTACTGGAATTGGTAAAGACAAGGATCTGCCTCCTCCACCACCTATTACGCCAAACCTCGGGAATGGCGTTCCGATGGCTAAAGCCCATACGACTGATGCTCCGGCCCACCGACGAGCTTCTCAACCAGCTAGACCAGTCATGATGACTCGATCAAAGACTCAATCTGCCGAAGAAGTCATTCAATCCAACGTAAAAGATGACGGGTTTATCAAGGAACCTAAGTCCGCTCTGGACAGGTTAATGGACGGAATGAACAGTGTTGCATTATCGACTTCCCCAGACCGAGTCAGAGCAGTATTTGCTAAACCGATCTCGATTCTTCAGAAACCGAAAGATTCGACCTTGATCCCTCCTGCGCCTGATCATCTATCCGCTCCCATCTCGCCGGCGAGAGCGACTGCTTCTGCTTCGCCGTCTCCTTCTGCTTCGAGCTCCAAGGTGATTGTTATCGCCACGGGCAAGGAGGAGAAGGCCGTTGGTGGGAAAGAAAAGCAAAGGGCTGTCAGTGGTAAAGAGGGCAAGGGTAAGGAGAGGGCTGTAAGTGGGAAAAAGGAAAAGAAGGACAAAGAGGGTAAACCCAGGAGAAAGAGTCGAAGGAGTATGAGTACTGGTGATGTTGCCGAGGAAAGTACTCCCTTAAAAGTCATCCGACATTCTGCTCAGCCTCGCTTGACGCTTGGGTTCAATGATGCCGAGTCGATGTTGGATGCTTTCAAAGATGAGACCGATAGGATTGGGTCCGAGGTAAGTGTACTTGTACGCGATAAGGCGGAGCTAATGGCAGCGCCGATACAAGGTTAAAGAGAAGAAAGTGGCTTCAAAGTACGATGGTCTGAGTCATGGTCGAGCTGGTGATATCGATGCCGGAGCCAGTAGAGCCTGGAGACAACTCAGGCGTCCTTCTGATATGGTTCGTCACCCTTGATCTTCACGTAGCGATACTGATAAAGTAGAATGAGCACGCAGCAGAGTTGAGGCGTTTACGCTCCAAAGAGGCTAGTGCTGGTAAAGCCTCTGGTACTGTTTTCGTTAAAGGTAAGCTGAATTTGACCTGTCACTGAACAAGCTGATATTCAGTACTTGGAATCGAGAGCTTGAGTGTGCCGCTCCCCGAGCAGGATACCTTCTTCTGCGTCACGCTTGATAATGGGATTGACTACATCCGGACACCGTATACTGTTCTCAAGGATGGTGCGAGGGTCAACCAGGAGTTCTCCTTGTATGTCCATTCTGCACTCGAGGGATGTCAGCTGACAAGCAGGGTGGAAAGTGCAAACTTTGAGTTCTCTCTTTCCCTCGATATACGAAAAGACCCACATATCATCAAGGCTCTACACGACAAGACTAGCGCTCCTGCCGCTACTCGTCCGACTTCACTTCTTCCCCTGTCTGGTCGCGAAACACCTTCTTCTCCTCATCGAGGTATTCGAGCATTGTTTGGGTCCCCACGAAAACCTCGGCCTAAATCCGAGATTGTTGCTCAGAACGGCGGTTTCTTATCCGGATCTACCAACAGTCGAGCTGCTACTCCCCTTCCTGCCTCTGCACCACCGAAGGAAACAATCGCAAAGTACCTCATTGACGACAAGAGCCCCACCATCGGGAAGACGCACATCGCCTTCGTGCCTATCGCAAAGAACTGTCAAGCCAAAGTCCTGGAAATGCGATACCCGATATTTGCAATGTTCAAATCCGATCAGTCCCAAGCGAGAGCAAGAGGATCGTCTCAACAACCCGCCCAGGTTGTCGGCGAGGAAACTCAACGACCAATGATTGGGAAAATCACCTTGCAGATCTTTAGGTTACCGCCTCTACCTGGATTACAGCCTGATGAGATGCCTCAGTGTATCGACGAGGCATTGAGGGGTATGCGACATCATGCATGGCACGAGCACGAGTATCACGAGGGTACCTTGACTCAGGACGGGGGCGATTGTTCCGTGTGTTCAACTTCTTTTTCTTTCCATTGCATGGCTGATAAATAGCATCCGAAAAGGCGATTATTCAAATTGATCGGAGGATCTCTGGTGGCAATCAATGAAGTTACCAAGAAACAAGTCACATCGATTGATCTACGTAAAGCCGTCTCTATCATTGATTTGAACGATAGCAAACAAGCTTCCACCTCTCAAAGAAGAAAGAGAGGAAGTGACGAGGGTTTACCTATCCGAGAAAGGAGTTTCTTGCTAGAGTTTGAGGGAGGTGATGGGATTACATTCAGTTCGGATAAAGATGAAGATAAGGTTCTTTGGTATGTTGTTGTCCCTTCGAGGTGTTTGATCCAGTGATGCTGATGATTAGGCTGGAAACATTGAATGGCCTTATTGGCAAGATCCCCTCGAACCCCCTGTGGGCGGAATTATTGGCTGCTCAGAAAAGGGAAGAAGAAGCTGCATCTGCCTCTGTGACTTTACTTCCTAATGGGACGACGAAGAAGGTCGTGCGAAAAGTCGGTTCGAGCACAAGTCTCAAGTCGAAGCGATCAGCCAGTGGGGTTCCGAGAAGTACTAGTGGATTGAAAGAGAAGGAAGTGGCCAAGTAGGGTAAGGGCGAGCAAGCTTGATGCTTGGGGGTCTGGTTTGATATACGATATATATAACTTATTTGGACAATTATTTACGATACGATGCTGTACATATATATTCCTTATTTCTCATTACTTTTTGGACATTTATGAATGTGCTATTACGATACATGTGTTTTTTGGATTGATATTGTTGGTAGACATTGATTGACATTATGTGGGGCGTATCATTCATACTGTTGTCATTGAAGTTGGCGGTTATGGGACATGCAAAAGGGTAACCCAGGTTACGGATGATTCGATAGTCGTAGTCGTCGTGGTCGTACGTACTCGCTGATTCCAGATTCCAGTAATGATCGGATCCGAACCGAATCGTCATTCTCCGGAACATTCCCGACTTGATTTATTTCAATAGACCCCAACGATCTGTTTTCTTATGCCTGATACTCTCTCCAGTGGCCAATGGCCAGAATCTACGTGTTGGGATCCACATGAATTCCCTTCCTATTCGCTTGAATCCTCGGAGCGCGTAATTGTAGGCTTCACGATATGACTACTTGTCAGTCGATCCGCGGGGTGTAGAGGTTGAGAGAGGGCTGACCTCGTTAGATTTAAGATTATGCCATACGACAGCACGTCCAGGACCTGCGATCCACCATCTATCAAATGAACCCATTCTATTACCTAGGTTCACCCTTATTAGACCCGTACGTGGATCTGGTGTGGCTGGGATAAGTGGTGTTCCATTAGTTGGGTCCATTGGATGAGGGTTCGTTTGTGGTGATTTAGCTAGCGGATGATCGGGTTTGGAAGGGAGGTTGTACTGCCTATCAGTGAGAGCACAGTATTGAGATGGAGAGGATATACCATGAGTAGACCTGTATAGGCATCTTCATCAAAGTTTCGATGAATGACATCGTTCCCAAGCTCTGCTTTCGCCATTGTCTTTATCTATCCCGTCAGTCTGAGTTTATGATAATGGGCGCCAAAGGCCAGAAAGGGACTGAGGACTCACAACTCCCCAATTGAATCCATACATCATTCCTTCAAAGTAATACATGTATCCGCTGTGATGTCCTAGTGATGTTCCTATGTATGTTGGTTTACTCGGGTCGAGCGTTGCCAAAATCGGTAGAAGATTCGGTAGGATTGGAAAAGTCTGATCATTAGTCCATGTCTCTGATTCACGCAGTTTGAGTGTATCTCACATCATCGTCGCATTTCCTGCCTTGTCAGCCTAGCAGTCCTCTAAAACAGCGAGAGGAAAAGACGTACATGACCCACTGCGCTTCCCTCCCGCCTTCCCTTCCTACCCATCTCATCCACTCGATGGTCTTGCCTTGATTCATATTCTCCCCATGATGCAATCCTTTCAAGCGTATCAAATCCCCAAATTCCCTTTCCTCAACCATCATCTCCCTTTCCTCCATCTCCACCTTCTCCCGATCTTCCACACTCATGCCATCGTTAAATTCATTATAACCCAATACAAATTTGATTTCCACTAGATGTCTATATCCCTCTGGAATCGAATTGATCGGGTGAATCGATCTGATTAAAGCTCGACGGCGACGAGAAGCTTCATTTGGCATTGAAAAGATATGCAACATCATTAAAGCCGGTACGACCTCGTCCACATTCGTCCTATTGAATCCACTGCCATTCCAAGTCATCAATTCTCCTCCATTTTGTTTTGGTCGTCTTAATTTCGGAGTCGCAAATGATCCAGGCCATGGAGCATACCGTAATGCTTCGATATTCTCGGCTTCTCCAAAGTGAGGATGCCCTGGCCATATCCAATCCGCTTTCCCAGCTACCCAATCTGGCGTCTTGGAAAGGACATAATTGAACTGCGTACTTGAACTTGGAAGACTATATGTTTTGGCTACTGATACGCAGGCCCCAAGAGAAAGGAGGGCTACGAGAAGAATGATGATTCGAGTAGGACTTTTCGGGAGGACATGACCGAGTGTCGCTCTTGATTGACGCTTGATATTGTACAGCGGTAACATGATGAGTGTGAGTCGAGTAAGCTGTTAGTGAAGCAGCACACCCATACACCCGACCCATGCTGTCTTACCCCCTCAAACGCCTTCCCCCCTCCCTTTGCTTGTTGTGTTTTCCATCGGACATCCGGTCAAGCCAAGCCACTACTACTGTCTATATTCCCTGGAATCCAAGTAAAATCGCTTAAACTTCCTTTCCTTCTTGTGCCTGTATGGTTAAGGTTAACGTAAACGGAAGCAATCTAGTATCCTGTGCAGAGCTCCAAGATACCCCACAACTCCA
>Ga0265798_10002649_pt1 | contig 26097 bp, 24 predicted proteins | sample P3T30metagenome_FD_192430 | JGI IMG/M metagenome (GOLD analysis project Ga0265798, IMG submission 192430) | Plant litter microbial communities from East Loma Ridge, Irvine, California - P3 T30 | ecosystem: Environmental > Terrestrial > Plant litter > Unclassified | place: USA: California...
GCGTCCTTCCCACTTCGAATGCGGCACGCCGATACCTACACTGGTGAACGAGTCGCACTGGTTGGCGATGCCGCGCACACCATACATCCACTGGCAGGTCAAGGTCTCAACCAAGGCCAAGGTGATGCTGCAGCGCTTGTACGGACGATATCACATGCAGTGCAGACGGGACAAGACATCGGATCGACATTGGCGTTGGAGAGCTATACCAGTGAACGGTATGCGGAGAATAATGCAATGCTGGGCGTGTGCGATAAATTGCATCGTCTGTATAGCGTCGAATCGGGTCCGCTCGTAGGGCTACGAAGTCTCGGATTGAGAGCAGTCGATGCAATGGGCCCGTTGAAAGGTTTCTTCATGAGCCGGGCTGCTGGCGGATCGTAGGATTCTGTACCTGTATCTGTATCTGTATAAGTGTCTGTATATAGGCTGCCAACGCAGCACCAACCCAACATTTTCACACGACAATCATTCCCGAAATGCTGTTCCGCGCCTCTCTACTGCTTACCTATCGTCCCGAAGTTCCTTGCAAAGAGCCCCACAAATAATCTAGCACTACGGCACCTTGAGGAAACGTTAAGAACAGACTTGTCCTACCTCAAGCGGACATCGGATTCGCAGCGAGCTTTCATCATCGACCATGGCGGACCATCAAAACGAAATTGAGACGTTCGGCAGCAACGACGACTTCTGGATCTTTGGATACGGGTATACCTGCCTATGCGTTTCGAACACGTTTAGCCGAAAAGCTAACGCCTCGGTCGTAGGAGCTTGATATGGAAACCACCGCCACACTACGGTACGGCCCGAACATGGCATATGGCGAAAAGCAAACATGCCATCTTGACTTCTGTCTCAAAGAGAGTCATTCCTTGATCTGACAGTGAAAATCAGATCAGCGAATTCCCGGATACATTGAAGGATACGTGAGGAGATTTTGGCAGGTATGTGTTTTTCCTTGGCTGGTGCCAGATATGGCACGATATGGTACGATAAAAAATGGTTCTTGACTGACGATCGTAGGCGAGGTACGGATGGAGACTCTCCAACTGAATCGTGGAGAAGCGGGGTTGGAGTAATGGCTAATACGGAGGTGCTACAGTGAAGATCACCGCGGTACGCCCGAAGCTCCGGGACGCGTTGTCACGTTGATCGATAAGGCGCATTGGGAGACTTTGACGGATACTGTAAGTTCTCGTTCGTTATTATTCGATCTTGCTCAACTTGCAGCTATATGCCCAGATCTGCCTATGCAAGAAGGCCTGGTGCTAAGAAGAATAGCATGAGTCCACCGAACGCGTCTGGGGCGCCGCATACCACATCCCAGCTTCGAAGGTGCAAGAAGTACGCCAGTACCTTGATATTCGCGAGATAAACGGGTATTCGATCCAATTCACGCCGTTCCATCCTGCTATCAGCACTTCAGAGGTCACGTCTCCGCCGCACGATTCCGAGCCGACTGAAGCTGAAGCAGGCATGCGGGCTGGCATCAAGGCCACTAATACCATCGCCGTCAGAGAGGAAGCGGGAAGTGTTAGGTGTTTGGTGTATATTGGGTTACCAGAGAATCCGCAGTTTTTGGGTGCGCAGGATCCAGATGCGTTGGCGAGGAAGATTTTGGAGAGTATGTGTTATCTCATTGCTTTGTCTTCTTGAGATGTCTCGTCTGCCATGGTTTGTTATACTGACTCTATCACAGGCAAAGGTCCGAGTGGCGAGAACAAAGAGTACCTCTACAACCTGGAGACTGCACTGCTTGGTTTGAGCTACAATAGCGGAGATGCTCATGTGAGCGACTTAGTGAGGCGATGCAAAGCGCTGGAGAAAGAAGCTGGAATCGGGAATGATCACGGAGACGGCGGTGCCGAGGGGTTGTACAGAGTAGGAAGCACCGAAGAGCAAGAAGAGGTCGAAAAGTAAACTCAGAAGGCAACGGACAAGTCCGTAATGTAACATTGCATCCGTGGATGTGGCGATACGCACGTATACAACAACATCAAGCCAACCGAGGCTTCTGCGAAAGTCGCTGGTGATTATGATTACGAAGCAGGCTAGCCTGCATGTGACCAGCCACAACGCCAGATATATGCATGATGCGCTTAGAATATACAAGAAGAGAAGGTTGGAGACTATGCCCATGCGCCGACTAGTGCCATTAGCAACGCCCCTGCTACGACACTGGCACAGGCCTGTAGTCGCCGCTTCCCCTGTAACGTCACGTAGCTTTCGTCGCTCAAGAAATCTTCAGCAAGGAGCTCCACCAAGCCAGCGAATAGCAACAAGCCACTGGATATGGCGTTCATGAATCCCACGGTTAGTAAGCCAGCTTCACTTGCTGGGTCGTACAGGGTGTGTATAGCCAAACCTATTGCCTGGCCAATGGGTGTGGTGGTTCCGTAAGCTAGAGCCATTAGCCACGGTTTCGGCGATCCGGCTGGAAAGCGAATGGCGCTGATTCTGGAGCCGAGTGCGAAGCCTTCGAAGGTTTGGTGGAAGGAGATGGCTATGAGGAAGACGATGAAGGCGGTGCCAGTGGCGACCGAGAGCGCCATACCTATGAAGACGGAGTGGAAGAGGATTCCAGCTTCGAGCAGTAGACATTGCAAGAGCAGTTTCTTGTTCTGGGCTTCCGTTTTCTCCACATCTTCAGAGGATTCGCCGCCAGGTTGGTGGGCATGATTGTGGGCATGAGGGCCGGGAAGCAGGCGAGACTCGTCTTCTGAGTTCTCCCCATCTTGACGGGCGAGCTCTTCCCTGCTTATCTCAAGATCTGAGTCATTGTCGTCGTCAATGGACTTCCGGCTTATCGAATCATTAGGCGTCATCGGCGATGCCAGAGAGAAGGACGGTGATCGGCCTGCCATGAGATTGGCCGAAGATTCCACATCGTGCAGCATGATGCCCGGTATGTGGCCATTCGCTCCTGGTGTGCCGTTGCTGAACCTCCCATAGCTATGGCTTCTCTTGTGGCCCGGGCGCGCAGCCGCAGCGTGATCGTCAAGGCCTAGGTTTTCGTAGCCAGTCGAATGCGAATGGCCTGCTCCCCTCGATGCGAAGAACATCTCCACGCCCACTACTACAAAGACTGATGTCATGGCTATTAAGCCCGGCATGGCCGAGTAGCCCTTGTTCCAGAACGGGGGTAGACATGGGTCGGTGAGGGACTCGAAGGCGGTAGGCAGGAGATGGACGAAGGCAGTCGCGATCAGGACACCCGTGCCGAAGTGTCTAGATATGAAGAGGAACTGGTGGGGAACGGGTATCGAAGGAAAGCGCTTGACGACCACGGGGAAGGAGCAAGCTGTGAGACGGTCAGCAGTGCATTGGAAGGTATGCGAAGAAACGTACGAACCCGCAGTGCTAAGTGTAAGTATTAAAAACAAGGCGAAGACATGTATGGGTGTGTTGTAGTAGCCCTTTGCCCCTTTGCTTCCGCATTCTGGTCGCTCATCGTTGTCCTGCTGTCTTCGGAGCAATTCCGCGTGGAGGACATGCGCAGGTATTTCCGAAAGGCCTATGTTACAATGACGTGGTCAGTATACGAGCGCCACAGTCAGCAGAATAAGCAGCCATGTCCTACCTGCTAGAATGCCGTCTGCCTGCATGGCGGTTGTTGAAAGAGCTTCCGAGCATCAAGGTACGCGCGGTTCCGTCGCGCTTGCCCAGTAGGTGCCGGGGTCCGGAGCCTCTATTGTTCCTCGGCCTTTCACCTATTCACGTCCTCGTCGAGTCCGCATTCCGACAGATTCATTTCCTTTCGGACTGCAAACCTATTTGTACGTGTGTTCGGGGGTCCAACATGCACTCTGGACAAAAAAGTATTTCCGAACGCGCCGAAAGCCAGGGGTGCGTCATACCTGGTATATCGCGAACCTCAGATGTCATGCTACCGACAATCGAAGATCTAGTATCCATACAAGGTCTGGGCCCACGCTTGAGAGTCTGCCTTGTATCATAGGAGACTACCGTGCCCCGGCTCCTGTTAGCATCGGTTGTGGCGTCTTTCATGTCCATCTCCAGTTTTCTGGACAGCAGGTCCTGTAAACATCACGCAACGTTAGCCACCGGCCGTGGCCGGTGCTATTTTTGATCCTTCGGTAACAGCGATCCGCGAGCTCCATTGTCTACATATATAGACAGAGACCCTGCGTTGTTCACCGTGTCGTGGGACTATCTGGCGTACGGGTTTGGGCTGGCGCAGCTGCATCATCATTCGAGAGATTGGCATCGGCGCAGGCACCCCGTCACACCCGACTTCGCTTCTGCAGCCTAACACGAATCGGGTCCTTGATAGTTTCACGTCTCGCGCCCCTCCATCGCCTCCAGTAACACCAAGGACGATACCGCCGCAGCCCAACGTCGTCACGGCACATGTCGGTACCAAAATGTTGACCCGCGAGCATGGACTGGGAAAGTCTGGACTAGTCACCACGCGCAACGTCGTCCCGGCTACACCCTGCTAAGCCCCACCATCTACATCCTCTCTGAACAGGACAATACGGCATATTGCTAGTTCTGTAACGGGAAGAACCGCTGGAGGGCCTGAAGGAGCCACCAAGGGGAGAACGGGTGGCTCTGACCGACAATGTCTGATCAGCGAGACTTTTTGTTCGTCGACGCAGCTCAAGCGAAGACGTCTCGCCAAGGTCGTCGCAATGCTCGTTCTTTTGTCATGCAGAACGCCCGCAGGAAAAACCCATGGTCGACAAGCAAACATGCTGCGAAGCAAAGGAAAACTGGAAGCTCGGAAAGCGCAAGTCCTAACAGTACATGTGCGTCTACGTCAAACAAGGCGACGCCAAGCCCTCCAATTGTTGCGAACAGGTCTGATTACTTTTCTTCCCCAGAGTCTGAAGATTATGCGATAGCGAAGAGGGACGTTTGCCCAGAATGTCAGATTTTTCTGTGCCGCCCGGGTGAGGGATTCTGCCAAAGATGTTTGCTGGTCAAGCCTGCGGCGCCTGCAGAAGACCCAAATAATCAGCTTTTCGATCCTTTTCGGACTTCATCCGTCGAAGTCACCCGCAGCGTATCGGAATTGTTGAAGCATTGTAAGTGACTGCCTCTGCATCTCTCCTCCATCAAGACTTTCCAGTTTGCTGGGTTTGTGGCACGCCGACTCTGTACAACGGCTTGAAGAGTGCAAGGCCTAGATTTCATTCGATTGCATGGCGCCAAACATCTCGACGACTGATGGTATTCGTTTTCGTACGCTGACTTGAACTGTATAGTTTCCACGGAGATGGCGCCTGGCATCATCGCAGTCGACGTCCGGCATCGATCTACCCTGATGAAGTCGGACTGGTTCGGCACAGCGATAAGTAATCCAGGCTTCATGCATAGTCTGCTTGCTACGATCGCGCTGCACGCCTACGTGTTCGGAAAAGATACCATGGATGCTGTCTTGCACCATCGAGCACAGGCTATTGCTGCTGTCAATGCAGCGATACTGACACCGGATGGAATCTCTAATGCAAATATCGGTGCAGTCTTCAACTTACTCACGATAGAAGAGGGTCTGCATCTGCCACAATTCGACTTGCACGAGGACCATGCAGTCCAACTCGATATCCACAGGAGAGGGCTGCAAAGAATGGTGCAGCTGCGTGGAGGACTAGGAGCAATCAATACGAACCGCATTCTTCAAGCCTTCATGCTTTGGTGTGTAACTTCTACTCCCGCGTTGCCCGGAACCGGTTTGGCATGTGCTTACTGAGCATCAGGCATTCGACGGCTCACGCTATCCACGATTTCCAAGCGCCAAGCCCCTCTACATTGGATTTCATCAGCACAGCAGGCTTTCCGCGCCATCCACCAGGTTATGAATCAAGCATTTCCCAACATCTGACTGATTACTGTCGGAGCGCAGGTCTCAAAGAGTCGCTTAATGCCCTGGTGGAACTTGTACTTTTCCTGATTGCCGATCTGAATGTCTGGTTCAGCGATCCCGAAAGTCCTCTGGACCCTCTCGACATTCAGAACTTTGCATGCGTCTTGGAATGCTCTCTGCTAACATGGCTGCGCAAGAATGAGCATCTTGTCACTCCCCTCGAAGACGCACTCTGCGTTGCATTACTCATCTTTACGGTGCGCACGACAGAAGCGATGAAGCAACAGTCCGATGTACACCTGCTTCACTTTGCAGCAAGTAAGCGGCTTGAGAAAGCGCTGAACTGCACCATCCGTACCGAGTGGCAGCATTGTCCCGACCTTTTACTCTGGATTCTCTCTATCGGTGCGATATCAGCGCAACCCTCGCCAGACAGCACCTGGTTTGTGTATCAAACCTCGCTCGCCTGTGCCGAATTCGAGATTTTATCAGCGGAAGCGCTTCTCGAACGACTCCATCTCTGCGGCTGGGTTAGCTACAAGCTCAACGACGCTGTGTGTCAGCTATGGGCCAGGGTTGTGAATCTCAGGTTAGATGACCGTACATTCTTGCCTATGCATTCGCTTGCTTATACTTGAGTTTGTCTTGTACGTAGGCTCGCGCCCTTCTTCGAAGCGCCTTTGAAAGCTGAAGACGCCAACAGCCCTGTTGGCCCGTTGCAACACCACGTTGCCGAGCCCGATCTCAACGCTTGGGAAAGTATCGACTGGGCTGCCCTTAATTTGGGCCTCGACGACGCGAACCAAGGACACGCAAACAACCCTGGCAATGGAGGCGCATCGGCGGAGCCGCAAGGCTCTGGAGTACCAGACGACCCATCTTATGCTTTCGGGAGTGGCTACGGATTTACATGTATGCACAACTTTCGAGCGCTCTAAACTTCTACTAATACCCGCGTTGCTGGGTGCTAACCTTGGCGAATCCACAGGGCCTACGACGCAACATCCTTATGCGCACTGGATGAACGGATCGCACTACCATCACGAACACTGAGGCAGACTTTCGGCGACTGTCGTTCTCGCCTTGCTGTGTACACACCGGCACTTGGCCGATCTTTCGGCAGGACTTTGGCTTGGAATCAGCTCTGCATTGGACATTGGCGAGTGTCATGATGTCATCAGCCTCATCTCCACTGCCACACGTGGCCCAAGCGATCTACTAGGAGGGCTTGCCTGGTTTTCACAATGCGCTTTGAGAGTTGGCGATTGGAATGGGACGAGTGTCAATATCGCCTTGCACGTGCGTGAGGAACGAGTTGCGCGATGCTGAGAGTTCTCGAGCTCTTGAGAGATTACCTTGGGCTCGTCAGACTGAGCCCGCTGCATTGTAGCTACGTAACAAGTGTGTGGCTCATGTTGATGATTCTACCTTGCGATAGTCGTGGACGAGCTAAGTGACGAGGCAAAACAACGCAATAACGTGTCTTTCTCTTTCCTTATTCTTCATCTGCCATCGGCGCGCCTAACCGTATTACACTATCTCCGCACTTACTGTGTATTGGATAGTAAAAGGGCTCTAAAGCCGTACGTGACGGTGCTCATGACCCACCAGACCACGAGCACCGCGAGTGCACTAGCTAAGATCTGCGAAACTTCTAAAACGCTGTTCATCCTGATCTCGCTCTCAAAATAGCCGTCGTCTGCAGGGAAACAACCGTGTTGCTGGAAGTGTTCTAGCAATTCGTCCTTTTCAGCCCATCGCTCATAGAGCCAGTGATCAAAGGCCCCATCGTCACCAACAGGAATGCTGTTGGCATCAAAGCGACGCCAGTGTATGTGAGCTATCGGAGCTTTTTGACTTTTGATGTAAAGACTTTTGAGACTGTAAACATCTTGTCCAAATTCACCGGGACTAAACCTGGTTAGATGGAACAAACTCAGTGTAGAATAGCGACTTACGGGATGCCCTCATATGCGATAGTGCAATCATACATCCATTGCACTGACGGATTCAACCCCTCCAAGCAGATCTGCAAGCCCCGAGTCCTTGGTAGCAAGACGTGCCGAAGGTCAGGCATATGCATCTTCTTCGCCCAAACACTGCTCATTTCCCGCGTATTTCTTGACAGATTCGTCCCCTCGGGAAAGATAAGCAACCACATTGCCTGTTGTAACGTGACATCCTGGAGGTGGCTCATGCGGTGTTGAAACCGCGGTCGGTCCGTTTCCCAACGTCGAGAGAGAAAGACCCATGAAAAGAACTGCATCCCTGGACCTAGAATTGGAATTCTTTGGAGCGAGTCCTTGAGAACTATGAATAGATGGCCATGATGCCGAGTGGTATACGCAGACCACCAAAGAAAGAGCCAGTCCGTATATATCTAGAGATCTTAGTTATGCTACAACATTTCATGCGATGTCAGAGGAGGTTTAGCGTACTTGATGATTGGCGACTAAAACGAGACGACTGGGAAAGTCTAGTTGAACTTGACCGCTAGAGGCCTTTCGTATTTGACCTCTGACACTCGAGTCACCACAGATCTTCGCCGAGCAAGGAGCGATCCGTTGGTTGAGGCCGAAGAGAAGAAGTGCAGTGGACTCCTTTACTATTGCTTGCCAAGCATAGAACCACTTCCGATTGAGCCAATACATAGGGACACCGAGCCATTGCTGAACGTGTAGACTAAAAATATGGTAAGCCCGTAAATCTAGGCACTGAACGTATGTGTTCATATCTTACCAGACTGCACTTGTGAAAAAGCACAAAGCAAACAAGATGGCCCGGGCTATTTGTACGGTTTCGGCTTTTGACAGCAGTGGCTTTTTCTTTGGATCCGCATGTAACGATGAGTCTGGATGACTAACTTTCGAGCCTTGCTCGCCGTTGCTTTCTGCAACACTTGATCGTGCACTCGCATGAGACATTGTCCAGGATGTGGTCGGATGTTGGGACTTGCGTCTAGCACGAATAGAAACGATGTTACAAATCTGTCTTTATCGAAGAGGAAAGGCGAATGTAGGTACTTTGCATCCAGAGAGCCGCAAAAGCTCCAAGGCTGAGAGGAGGAAAGCTGTCATCATAGCTGCTAAATGGCATGTATCAAGTCCGATCCCTGACAGCTTTGTGGCGCCTCAATTATATGGTTTTAACAACCGTCGTGTATCCTTCGAGGAGTCCGAGAAGCCCGCAATGTTGATGACAGGGAAGATGCTGCAGATGGCTGAAAAGCGCAGCTCACTGTTGTTGTGTAACATGCCCCTGCCGCTTTGCCGAACGCGACGTGGGGGCGAGATTAAATCTTGGCTAATTTCAGGGACAATCAAGTCCCCGCGCTTCGTTAGCGTCCAGAACCCCTTCTCTACCTAGGTAATGTTTGCCCCGCTATCCGCAGCTTGCTTTGTGCGGTGCGGAGCCTCATCACCAAGCGCTCATATGTATCTGAGGTTCGTAGACCGCTATCACACAGATGTACAAGGAGGCGCACGGATACGTCAATCTGGAATCGTTGGCGCAAGTTCGTTCATTCTCGTGTACGTTTTGTGTAAATAACATCGAAGAGTTCAGTATTAACGCCTTGCTCTCTTACAATACAATGAGTTACGGCCTCCAGAAGAGCTGAACCGCATGAGATCCTTTATTTCCACTTTTTTCGATGTTCCGGCGACGACACTCCGAGTGCCATGCGACTAGAGGACTAGTCGCTCGAGATAGTACCCATGCGCTGGAAAGTCGGTCGTCGTGAAAGTGCTTGATCGTCGTCCAGGGACACTGTCTCACTGATCTCCGTTCCGAATGTCGACTTTGTCGTCAGTGACGGCCTTAGTAAAGGCTGTTCGACGGTATTGGTGCTTTCCAACCCTAATTCCAGATTATTGAATTCATAGACGCCATCGTCCCCTTTGGTTTTGATAACGGCTCGAGCAATGTCGTATGGGGAAGTTAGAACGCCTAGGAATCGCGCCGGCCATGGTGAGCGAGTTGTGATGCGACGCCGGTCTAGAAATACGTTGCCGCCTAGTTCCACCTGGATCTTACGCCTTGTTGGCTTAGCTGCATCATCTAGGCTGATCATAAAGAGTCTAGCCAAAACATAGTAAGCTTCTTGATCTGTATCAGCTACGAAATGCAACATTGGGTCCGCTGTTTCGATGCCGGCAACAATCCAAGATGTAATTGCGCGACTGAAAACACCTGCCCCGAGGACGCATGTCAAGATAAATGTAGCTATCGCAATAGAAAGTAGTTGGACTGAAGCAAAGCATGCAGTACCAACAATGAACACGGCGATGCTAGAGATCTTGCTAAGCGAACGCGTGAATGTTCTCCGCCAGTTATGTGAGTGACTTGTGACAGAGACCTGGACGAACAGTGTGTTGATAGCGTCCGCGCGGCGCTGTTGCCGACCAGTGAACTTCACAGTCCCTGTCTTAAGTGACTTCAGCTGCTTCAGGGCAGTTTTGACATTGTCCGTCTCATGTTGCTGATCGGGGATGTGGTTGGTGATATCATCTCCACCTATAACGGTGATGTCGTAGGGGACGTCTGAGAGACATAGCCTCCATTGTTTCTCGAAAGGTAGCTGCACGTAGTTGTCGATAGCGGCGCTTAATATGACTGAGTCTTTGTCAGTAAAACTTGCCAACCAAGTTCTGTAGCGTGACTTACCCATCATGTACCACAAGTGGACCCACCATTTCGATATACACCACCACGGAAGAACAGCTCCTAACTCCACGACAATCATTGCGACCTGAGCAGAGAGTAGGAGGATCGACATTCCCGTGATCCCAACCAGAATGTACATCTTTGGGACCTTTCTTTGTGTCTCGCTCTGCAATTTCCGCTGGACTCTTCTTAACAAGATGTCTGCCCGTTGCTTTATTCTCTCTTTTTCGCTATCCTCAATCGTCTTTGGCACTTCGAGACTACTGTTCCACGCGCGCAAGTCTCCCGTTATATTCTTCTTCATGAAGGCACTTTCGTAGTCTTTGATCTTTACGGGAAGAATTGCCCCTCCAAAGGAACATGCCATTGCTAAGAAGCCTCCGAAAGGGATCATCGTGAGCAGACGCCAGATCTCGTTCGTAGGGGTTCCAAGTAGAGCTCCAATTGTAGGTAGGAGTGCGAGAACGCCAGCCGCACCATTGTACTCCGCCTTTCGGATTTCGTTGAGATTGTTTGCGATAGCGCTTTGTAGACGGGAATAACATACGTAGGTCTTGTACGGACCGCCACCATCGGTTCCTGAGCGAATGCACCTTCCACGATTAACCCAGTCTTTGAATTGAAATCTCAACTGTGCGTTGCCAACGTAATTATCCGTGATTGTACTGCAGTTGAGAATTGTTTCGTTGAGCCACTCAGATGGTATCTCTTGTGCTATCACTGGACATAATAGACACAGTACCAATAGGATCGGAACGTGCCATTTCAGAAACAGCCGAATGTAGTGTATGATACGGCGTGAGGGTGACGAGGCGGTACGAGCGAGGTGGTACGTAAATGAGGGATATGTAGCTGTGTCGGGTGATTGAGCCGACATCTTCAGTGGTGGATGTTCAGTTCTCCTGTCCAAAGATTTTTGCGAAGAGTTTGTTCGTGCCCAAGTATTTTTGGCGTGCTTGGGATATGAAGGATTGTGCGTTCGCGGCAGAAGCAGACAAAAAGATGCGATCTGTACGTACCTAACACATCAGCCTGACCTCCGGAAGCTGGCACTGCAGCCCCCAACTTTCCAGTGTCGATGAAACCCTCTAGTGAAACGTTTGAGCCAATCTCATTTATCCCGGATTGAAGATGCTGTGGCTGCTGACATCTCGGGTGCACGAACTGCTCCACTCGCTATCAGGTATCACGCACATACCGCTCGTATGCTCTAGACAACACAAAAGGTGCGCCATTTCTAACTTTAGCTACACGCATTACAACCGATAGATACAGATCGGCTCTCACCTTCCAATCGCGGCAAACAGTGATTAGGAGAAGCAAGGCTGTTACTAAGATAGTGGGATAATGCGTAGGAAGCATGCATCATACCCTGCCCTTCACCGGTCGATTCAGCCAGTAACAGGTACTGGCCAAGACGGTCTTCTGCATGCGCCTTTTACCTAAGTACTGGGGGGATACAAACGTTGTCGCCAAACGATTACGTGTCACTGGCGTTAAATTCACACTCCCCGACTCCTTTTATGTATGCAAACTACGTTCAATATTCCTGCCCAGCAACTATGTCAGCCCACAAATCAACGCGGAACGCAGTCCTCTGTACTATTCACGAGATCGAAAGCTGGCAGCTCGAAAATAAGTATCTCATCGGCCATTATCGGAGGGCGTCTCACTCATACCGCGACTGCTTCACTAGTCTTGGATATCTACACAACCAGACAAGCAACATTTACACGCACTTGCTTGGAACTCTTGTGTTCCTAGCTTGGGCTGTACAAACGTATAACGACGTTCTGAAGAGATATCCAACATCCGACTTTAACGACTTCCTCGTCTTTGGGGTCTTTTTCACTTGCGCATTGAGCTGCTTCGGATTTAGTGCTTGCTTCCACCTATTCATGCATCACTCTGCGGAAGTTAATCAGACTTGGCTGCTGTTCGATCTCTATGGCGTTTTCGCCTTGATTGTTGCGACGATCTTCTCTGGTACCTACTATGCTTTCTATTGCGAACGCCTATGGTGGAAAGTCTACTCAGTAGGGGTTCGTTGTTGCCCGCCCTACAAGTGCTGCACAGAATTAACAAAGCAATGAGCAGATTCTCTCCATAACTTTCGCATGCGCTGTCTTCTGCACGAAACCTCAGTTCAGACACCCAAGATGGCGGAATGTGCGCGCGTATCTGTTCATCTCCATCGGCTTCTACGGTGTCCTTCCAATGACGCATTTGGCGGAGAAGTGGGGTAGACCCAAGGCCAACGAGATAATCGGGTGGAATATGATGTTTGTTGAAGGTCTTAGTTACGGCGTTGGTGCAGCGATATACGCAGTAAGTGAAACTCCTCGAAATGGCTCGTAATTTTTAGTTGACTCACATAGTTTCGCATCCCTGAACGATGGAGGCCTGGAAAATTCGATATTTGGGGCGCGTCGCATCAGATTTTTCATGTCGCTGCTGTTCTTGGAGCTGTACTGCATTACAAGGGACTCCTCCGCGGATTCGACTATAGCCATAGTCCAACGTCGCGGGAATGTTAGGATAGCTCATCAGCTGAACAATGGCGATTGTGTCGAGACGAGCCGTAGATACCAATCAGTGCAGTCGATACGATGATTGACCGCATGAACAGCTGATAAAACGGGCTCGTGCACGCTGCCATTTTCCGTTTCCGGTGTAAGAGGCGCGTGGGAGACATCTGGAGTTTCGCTTGTCCTTGCCCGATGCATACATGCGTACATAGGTATGACCGTCGCTAATTGATGTGATACGGGCCGGGTAAAGCGCACCGGTCGTGATTGGCTTGCAGCTGGTAGCGAATGAGATGTGTTACTTAGGGCCCCCACTATGGGCTTTCCCGCACTTACATCGCTCGTGGGAATACGTTTCTAAGGTTCTAGAAACCACATCCTTGGGTCGACTATACCTAGGTAGTATCGAGAATAAAGTTTTGTATAGACTTGTAGTCGAGGATATGCTCATACTAGCAGTCCACAATTCATCAGTATTCAACGCGATAGGTAAGCACGCGTTTTCCGAGACGGGATATCTGAACACTTCGATGCTTCGGTTAAAACACTGCTACTGATGACTGGCAGGTGCGTCCAAGCAATCTTAGCGCTATCGATTCAACCGTGGACTAACCCGGATTTGGATCTGCAGAATAACATCCCATTAGGTGGAGAAGCGCGTGACGCCGACTGCCTTTGCATGTGTATGTAATTTAGGAGCTCTAGACAGTTTCAGCCCTGTCCCGACGCAAGCAGTAGGTAAGCGCCTCCAGCCTAGTTTGCAGCCTGGCCTTCCCTCACGCTGACCCGTCAAGGCTGCACCGTATTCGGCCGTGCTGACCATAACGATCGATGCAAGCCCTCTTATCCAAAACTTCTAATCCATTCGCATTATAGTGACTTCTTCGAATTATCGACAAGATTTGTAGGTATCGTATCAGACAGGCACGGTACCACAGCAGAGAGCTTTGTAGGCTCTTAGTTCCGTGAGCACACCTACTTGGGTAGGTATCACTCCCCCACAATGCGAAGATTTTATGTGCTGCTCAACTGCTAACCGCTATATGACCAGGCTCTCTTGCGCTGCGCCGCACCGCATATTCACGATTCTAAGTCGACCAATACTGTCGACTTCGTTATGGAAGATGCGACCACTCGCTACGAAGGGCAGGACACTCGAACCACAAGTCATCGCGAGCTATACGGATGGTATTCGTACGGCCTTGCTGCCGAAGTCTTCACTGTATGCGGAGTCGGTACGCTGTCGAAACCCTCTTCGTCTGAGCTACATCTGATAAATTTGTGCTACAGGCTCGTTCTTGCCTTTGACGCTCGAATCTCTGGCACGCGAAGTTGGAGTGCTTCAATTCGATAAATCAACGCCTTGTGTTCAGCATGAGTCCCCCTCGACCTCGCCGACGCTTCATACAAGGGACGAAAACCACTGCATTGTCCAGCTATTCGGCCACGAACTCAATACCTCTAGCTTTACGCTATACTCCTTCTCACTGGCGATCATAGTACAGACGCTTGTCCTGATATCGATAGGTGCTATAGCAGATTATGGTATTACCGACCTCACTGTACAATGTTGTGAACGTGAGCTAATCACTTTCGCAGGCAGTAACCGTAAAAGGCTCTTGCTCATTCTGAGCTTCACTGGCTCTACATCTTGCATGCTGTTCATCTTTGTGTACCCCAGCATCTTTCTAGTTGGACTGTTTCTGACGATCGTGAGCGTTGCTAGCCTTGGCTCCTCATTTGTCTTGCTGAACTCATTTCTTCCGCTTCTCGTAGCGAATCATTCATCTATACGCCAACAGCAAGAGTTCCACTCTGTACCACTTGACGATGTACTCTCAGGCTCCGAGGACAGCGATGACGGCCACGATGACGATGACGACGCCGACGCTCCTGACAACGAACGTCTAGTTTCAGACAGACTCTCCGTCGATGCCCTTCTCAGTCGGCTACCGACAATGACCACATTAGGAGAAGTGTCGCCTTCGTTAAAACTTTCCAACACGATATCGGCGAAAGGCATTGGCATTGGATATGCTGCGTCGGTTCTTGTTCAAGTTGTCAGTATAACCATCATAATTCTCTACCGCAAGGCCAAAGCTTCTGGTTCAGAGATCTCAACAACCATGCCCCTGCGCACTGTCTTGTTTGTAGTGGGCTTTTGGTGGGCTGCATTCACAGTACCTACTGCATGTTGGCTTCGTCGTCGCCCGGGACCACCATTACCCTGGAACGTCGGCAACAAGAAGAAACAAGGAGGAATCGTCCCAGGCTTTCGCTACTTGCTCTTTGCATGGGTCTCTCTATGGCGAACCATACTAGTCGCTGTGCAACTGCGCGAAGTCCTCATATTCCTCCTAGGATGGTTTCTCTTATCCGACGGTATCGCAACAATTACCGGGACTGCAATCCTGTTTGCCAAGGTTGAGTTACAGCTAGGTGCCGCGGCTATAGCACTTCTATCCATAACAGCCACTGCATCAGGCATCATCGGTGCCTTGTGTTGGCCCATCATAGCCCGCTACTGGAAGCTTAAGCCGATATCCATTCTCCTAAGCTGTATATGCCTTTTCGAGCTTATTCCTCTTTATGGATTGCTTGGCTTCGTCCCGTTCATCAAGTCGCTAGGCTTTCTCGGCTTACAGAAATGGTGGGAAATCTACCCTCTTGGCGCTCTTCTTGGATTCATCATGGGAGGCATCTCGTCGTATGCTCGCTCGATATTCGGTACTTTGATCCCGCCTGGAATGGAAGCAGCGTTCTACTCTCTTTATGCTGTTACAGACAAAGGCAGTTCTGTTATTGGTCCAGCCGTCGTAGGCCGTATCATCGACATCACGGGCTCCATTAGAATGGGTTTTTGGTTTCTTGCATTTCTTATGATATCTCCTGCGCCTTTTTTCTGGTTTGTAGACGTTGAAAAAGGCAGGGCCAACGGACTGGCCATGGCGCAGAAGAGAAGCATACCCAGCGCAGATGTTTCCAACACCCCTGGGTAAGGTTACCTACTGTTGACTGGGGTCAATACAATGCGGAACTCTCGACATAGGTTCCCCACCTCCCATCCCATCACGCATGCTACTCAGATTCCTGTCACTACGTTCCAGACCTCCCCTATGCTTTCGCCAGCTTAACAACAAGCTCAATTCCCGCCTCACCAAAAACCTCACTAACAACCCTCGGTGGCTTATACGCCTCAAACGCCGCAGAAGCCTGCCCTTTGCTCCCAACACCCGCCACTTCCGTTAGCCTCAAACACGTGAGCTCAGTCAAAAACCCTCGCCCACTCAATTTCATCTCCGCAAACTGCGTTATCCAGTTCAACCCCTTGGGCGGCAGCGCCTGCGGCAAACGCCTAAACTGCGCCCACGCCTCGCCCGTAGCGAAGATAGCCTCGGTGGGCCCACAGAATTGGATTTCTAGCTCGCGCACCGAGGGGGGGACGAGAGTGTATGCGGCTGCGGCGCAACGGTCCTGTTTCTGCCAGATCCACGTTTTCTTGGCGGAGTTGGGGAGGTCGACAAGGTTGTTGTACCAGAGGGATGAAGTTACGCGGAGGACGCGCAGGTTTTTGAGGAAGGTGAAAGAGGGCGAGAAGGCGGGGTAGGGGTGCTCTCTGAAGTTGGCGGAAGGGGGTTCGAGGAGGGAGAGTTGTTTTAGGGAGGAGGGCAGTTCTGGATAAGCTTGCAGGACGTCAATGACGGTTTGAGGAGTAGGCGGTGTGGGATGAAACCATGGCGGTATAATGTCCCTTTGCAAGGCGTACAGGCAGTTGAGGGTTAGGTGCAGTGACTCGGTCTTTTCAGATAGGCGTAGCAGTTTCCCCAGAGCGAGAGGGCTGATTTGGAAGGTCCCAGAGTTGAAGTGTGTGAGGTTAGGGATGGAGTCGGGGTCGGGGTCGAACCAATTGTGAATGATGCGAAACACCTTGATATCAGACTCAGGGCTTTCATGCCAGGGCGCCGCGGTTTCAATCAAGAATGTCTTCAAAGTAGGGATCTGGATGAGTTCACGGAGGATCCTTAACGTCGGTGTCTTCAAAGTGACGGTCTCGATGAGTTCATCTTCGAGTACCGCCCAGAGTTGCTTCATGCAGATGTTCTGGTAAGCATGCCATCTCGAACCCTTCAACCGGTCTTTGACCGTCACCTCGATGCTTCGCACGTTCGGCAGTTTATCGAATATGGTGATGGCTTGCTCGTGGACGAAAAGCGGTAGGCCCCACTCGGCGTCTATCCGAACGTGACGTACATGTTCTGCCAGTTCTGGCGCCTTCTCGATAGCCTGGAGAAACAAGGTAATCGTGTGCTGCCGAGCCGCGACATTACCATATGCCTCGTGCTCCCTGTATTCTTTTGGGATCTGATAGTCTTCTAGTGGCAGGAAGACCGGAGGTAGTAATGGACGGGGTTCCCGTCGATACTGCAGCGGCTCTTCATCCGGATCCTGCCGATCCTGGCGTGTCGGTAGGTGGCTGACTTCCGCAGCATGCCCGCCTTGAACGAATGGAGGGGCCAGGGTTGATTGTACAGGGAGGTCAATCGACTGGAATAAGAGGCGTTGGGCGGATTTGTGAAAGACTCGGTGCGTCTTGATCAGACTCAGCAGATCCTTTCGATCCACATCCTCGAAGATTTGATCCAAGACGTCGTTTGAAAGCGTGGTGATCATGGGTTTGGTCATGTTTCTGGCGACTGAAACGTCGGTTTCTGAAGGGTAAGATTGGGTATCGGGTAGAGTGGAGGGATTGCGGTTGAGCTGATATTGATTCTCTTATGGAGGGGAAAAGGGACTTATGTAGCTACTCGAGTGAGGGTTTGCCTGTCATTCACACGGACCTTGGTAATTACTCGTCATACGGCCCTCATTGGAAACGCGGTGAAAGTTGAACATTTCGTGTGAAGCGATGTAACGAGTCATCGTTAAAATCACCCCTCTTGTTGTGACTGTGAGTTCAGTATATGTAGGCCAGCAATGTGAATACTCATTGTGTAATGTGTGAGGTTGATGCATTGAGAGATGCTAAATGTCGCATTCGTCGACTATCACGTTGCCTGCACACCAGGCCCCGGCGGCGCCGACTTAAATTCCGTCTTGCCCCTGATTTGAATTGTCAATTCGATCCCCCTATCCGCAAACGCCTTCTTCAATTCATCAGGCGGGTCCCAATCCATCGGCTCCGCACACCTGACGACCCTACCCCTATCACTGACCACATATTTCAGCTCCAGCACCTCCACCTTCTCCAATCGAGGAAATCGCGAAGGATCAGCAGCGGCAATCTCGTATATCCAGTTCCAACACGGTCTCATTTTCATTTTGATCTCGTCGGACGTCATGCGGAAGAAGGCGGCACGGTATCCATCACCCACGGCGAAAATGGCCGCGCTACCACTAAAGTCTACTCGGAGCGAGGAAAGCGATGGGGGCAGTAAATGGACGATGGATGGGCGTACTATTTCGCCTTTCCATAGAAAGCCCTGGCGACCCTGCATGGCGTTATATGCCGAGTTTGAGAACCAGCAGCCAGACGATATGTGTAGTTTTTTGAGGGAAGTGAGACCGGAAAACGGCATGAGAAGAGGGATCCAGTCGCATTCCCATGGACTCTTTTGGTCCTCCAGTATCGTGAAGTCGGTCAGGGTTTTCGTTGCGTAGAGCAGACGATGGGCCAAGGCGGCGAGGGTATTGCGTTGACACAAGTATATCTTGACGTCGAATTCTCGGAGCGTGATGTTTGGGTATTGTTGTGCGATGATAGGTGAGGTGCGGAGTATGCAATCGTTGATGATGAGGCTAAGACCGATTTTTCTTGCCGGCCTCAGTGAGTTGAGCATGTCCATGAGTTTCGTATAGTCTTCCACGGCTCCGCGCGTTTTCTCTTTGAAATTTTCGATAAGCTCCTGCTTAGGACTTTCGGGGAAGGGCCGAGCGTTGATTTTGAGCGTGACGTGTTGGACCGCTGGAAGGAAATCCAGGATGTCCTGCAATGTGTTTTCTAGTCGGAATTGTGCCCGGCTGTCGAAGACGAGCTCAAGATAGCGTATGGGTCCAATGGGTTTACCAGACGGTGTATGGGCCAGACAAAGCTCTTGGAGAAACTCTGTGCACGCTTCGTGTGCACCGTTTCCGCGGACAAGGATTCTTCGAACGGAGTTGCGTACTGTGTTTGCCGCTGGAGCGAGCTCTGGATAGGCCTTGCTGACATTTTTGAGCGTTTCGTGGTCGTCTACAAAGTACTCGAATATGGTCGTGAGGATTTCGGTGGGTATTGTGGTGATTTTGGGGGTCGCCATGTTGTTCGTCTGTGAGGGTGGCTGCCTAGAGAAGACGTCGGATTTCAACAAGTTGCGCGAAAGAAATCTGAGGGTGTCCTGCAGCATATTATGCCGTGACTATCGGATGTTTCCAAGAGAATCCGTCAATGTAGGTGCCTAAGTACTTCATGCACATGGAGGTTGACGTAAGGCGAGATGCGCTGCTGACTAGCGTCATGGGCCGCGGTTACCTCTTTTGTTCACCGCGCTGATCCTAGCGCTGGCTTGTGAGCACGTAGTGTAATTAGCATCACTGTTTTGGTTCGAAAAGCGAGGTCTCACTTGCTTCAAGCATCTTGTGTTCCATGTATCTATTCGCTCGCTATCGAAATCGCCTAGTATATGCTACATAATGTGCCAAGAAAGCCTCCCTGCTCGTGACTATGTCGCCTGCAAAGCTGTAGATTATACTATCTACAATGTTAGCAGTTCAGTCCAGAACTATAGCCTTGTCGCTACTAGCAACTATCCATGTATAGCCCATTCTCCCCGCCTGTCAAATGCTGTGTTGAGAGACCCCGCTATGCTCTGATAGGTACTGTGCGAGCGAGATTACACCAAGACGAAAAGTTGCTCAGGATATGGATGAGGAAACGCCGAAATGTGGAAAAAGAGAAAAGTGCCGTGGGGATCGGGTACAGAAACGGAGGGTATGGTAGTCGTAATTGGGCGTGAGAACGATCGAGAAATCTGGGTGACAACAGGACTGCGTCTATCGGCCACCTGCTTCGAGTTGTCCTGGAGTTGGCTGCTGCGAGACAGGGGTTTCTCCAGTGGCACCGGCGCCACGGTTGCGGCCGAACCAGCTTGAGAAGCCAGGGCCTTGAGTTCGGTTGAGCGCCAGCCTCGATCGCCATCCTTGGTTCTCGCTAGTCTGCCCTGTCGCTTGGGAGGCGTTCCCAGCCACGCGCTCGCGGCGAGTAGGCCGATTTAGTCGCCCGAACCGATCACCACCTTGTCGCTGCTGGAAGTCTGAGTTGATGACCATGACGCGAGACCTAGAGAACGGGTTGGTGGAAGTCCAGACCGCCTGCGGTGGTGATCTAAGACCAGCAACTGAACGGCGACCAGTAAGAGGGTCAACTTCTCCTTCAGGACGGGGCTTCGGAACGTAGTAGTCGGCTTTGCAGAGAGGGCAGCAGGCGCGGCGACTCGTAAGCCATGGGTCGACACAGCTGGCGTGGAAGGCGTGGCCACAAGACAGTCCACGTACATCGTCGTCATCTTCCAGGGTATCCAGACAGATGGCGCACGTGTCTCCCGGCTCGGCCAACATCTCGGGTGCAGCGGCAGTGCTGATGGGATCCTCTTCGTCGTCCGAGTCGTCCTCGCGCTCGCGCACGTTGGCCTGGGGTGTACCACTTTGCCCTTGAACGTTGTCCGTCTTCTCCGAGTTCAACTTGTCGGCGACCTGCTTCTCAAGGTCTTGCACGTGCTGACTCTTCCTGCTTTCGACACTTGTTCTCGGGGGAGCGACGGGGTCGGTAGAGGAGGCCGGGGCATTGAGGTCGTTGCGGGCCATGGAGAGGGCAGTGTCGGTTCGCGGTCCTGGACCTTCGTCCTGGGCACTAATGACACCTTCGACATCCTTCAAGCTTGCTGCTCTGCTCTGGGGCGCCGTCGCAATGCCGCCGTTAGCTGGCAAGCCCTCGGTCTCGCGACTTGACTTCCATTGCTTATACTTGGTCAATGGGAACCGCTCGTTGACCTCGTCCATGGTCATCAGCTTCTTCTCCCTCCTTCTCCGGTGCGGGCGAGGCATGTTGGTCATATCGATTGGCTCGCCATCTGCAGCAGCCTGGGCCGCGCGACGGCGGTTGTATCGGAAGCAGTACTTAACACCAACGATAATCCTGAGCGCAGTCAGTACGAGGAGCAGCAGCCGAGCCAACTGCCATTGCCTACCATAAGTTTGTGAAGACGACACCGAAACCCAGGGCAACGAAAAAAAGCAGCGGCGAACTGGTGGGCCCGTTGCTGTTGTTGTTGTTGCTGCCGCTGTTGTTGGCGCCGTCTGTTGGGGTGGCCTGCTGCCGCGGGAAGAGCACAACGTTGGACATGGTGGGCTGCGACGAGTCTGCTATCCCATACGCCGATTTACTGTCGCACTGTCGTGGAGGACACCGAGTCAGCGATGCGCGAGTGAGGCCGGATGCGGCGAGCCTTGCGGGAGGTGAAACGGATCAGGAGGCGACTGGACACGACGGCGACAGAGTATCTTTCGCGTGTGGAGTAGTTGCGATAAGTTGGAAGTGGCGGCGGGAGGGCTAAGGAAAGGGCCGGAGAAGGTGATGAATCGGTGATGGTGACGGCAACGACTGCGGGCGTGGCGATGGAGAGTCGGCTCCCTAGAGGCTGTAGTCGTTCGCAGTGACTGCCCGTGCCACAATCGCTAGCGGTGAATTGGGAACGGATCGTTATCGGCCATGCGATGCGAAGAGCGCTGGTGGTCAAGCAACAGACTCGGCGGGATGGTCAGGGAAGGGCAGTGAATGCGAGTGCGTGGCCGAGGGCTGAACGGGGGAGGTGCCGGTCTTCAGGCGGATAAAGGCCGCAGAGGCGTCGCTAACGTCGCCGGCAGGTGCCAAGGATGACCGGCAACCAGGCCCATCAATGATGATAGTAGGAGGTTAATGGTACGCCAGTGTGGCGTTCGGGGCAGTGGCGAGTGGTAGGTATGAGGTTGTTTGTATAATGAGGGGGAGCGTCGTGAATGCACTGGGTGTTGCTTGCGATTCCACCATGCACATGTCACAGGCGCTGTCCGCGCAATGCACCCCGAAGCAGGGTTTCTGCTTTGGGCCGCATGGATGCCGTCGCATGCAGGTGCTATCACACTGTAAAATTGCTGACAGCCTGATGCGGTGATGCATAATCAATACGACTGCATTCACTCACTACTACAACTGCAACACAGTCTCAGTCTCACATCGCAGGACCAGAGTTCAGCGTCGCAAGACAGGCCGTCCGCTCACTATTGCGTAGACATGTCGGATCCCTGCCCTTCCGGTGGAGTCTTCCCCGCTAACAAACTGCGCGTATCCACATGAACATTGTCCACCACTGGCAGCTGCCCGACTCCCCTGCTTCTGCACCATTGTCTCTGCTCGGCATATCTTGGAACCATCTGGACGGAACGCCTTTTTCACTTACCGTGCGACTCCCTCGATCATCACTGCCAAAGCCCGTCCAACGTCACTAGTTCGCTCTTCAAGCACTGCACTGCCGCAACCATGGCGGAGACTGCCGAGCCCAACCCAATCGTCTTCTTCGACATCACCCTAGGAGGTATGCATCCACCCATGTGACCCAGTAGTGGCTACCCCTCACCCCGCGCCATCTGCTACGCGTCTTTCTTGGCCTAGCCCACAGTTGGGCAAACGCCCGCGACCCGACCATGGTGACTGACATAAGCGAACAGGGGAGAAGCTGGGGAGGATCAAGATGGAACTGTTCAGAGATGTAGTCCCAAAGACTGCGGAGAATTTCCGCCAGTTCTGCACGGGCGAGACCAAGAACAGCCGGGGGCAGCCGCAGGGCTACAAAGGCTGCAAGTTCCATCGCGTCGTAAGTAGCATCACAGTGCACTATCTTTCAGATGCTGAATGAAGATAGATTAAGGGTTTCATGATACAAGGCGGCGACTTTGTAAATGGCAACGGAACTGGCTCAAGAACTATCTGGGGGACTGAGAAGTTCGCCGATGAAAACTTCACCCTGAAACACGACAAGCCCGGTCTTCTGTCCATGGCTGTAGGTTTTCGCAGCTTACCTGAAATCCCATGCTGACTATTGCAGAACTCAGGTCCCAACACCAATGGTTCCCAGTTCTTCATCATCACTGCGAAGAATGGCACCCCTCATCTGAACGGCAAGCACGTTGTCTTTGGCAACGTCATCGAAGGCATGGACGTTGTCACCAAGATCGAGAATACGCGAACAGTAGCCAACCCGGAAGGAAAGCCAGTGCAAGACATTGCCATTTCACAATGCGGTGAGATGTGAGCTCGTAGATCATACAACAGAAAGACGCCAATCCTCGAGGTAAGATCTCAGGTAGGATCTAGAGAATCTATTATAAGCCTGAAACTCATTGTTTGATCAAACGAAGCGCGAAGAAGAACAGTGCGTGGTGGGGCCAGCGCGAGTAACCAGTCTGTATCGACTTCGCGAAGCTGTGGTTATCCAACCCTGATACAGGCAAGCGATGGATAGGAAACTTAATACATTTCTACGATTTCAAATGAATCGCATCATTCGTTATTGCAGTGATTGGGTGTTGGATCGGCGAACCATGGTGAACTACTGGCTTACCTAAGTGACCCGCTGAAATTCTCTCGGGCTCAATACTTCGCAGCACAGTCGCGTGCGTTCACCCCCGCTGTCCTCGCTGCCAATTTCACCAGCCCACCGACGGACGACAATCTCCCACACCTCGCGCTCCTGCTCAGATGTAAACCCTTCGCCAACCACATTGCCCACAACATGGTCGCTCTTGCCACAATGAACAGGACTCTCGGCACCGCCGCCCCGAGCGCGGGTGGCAGCCTCAAACGCAAGCAAATCGACAACTCGTCCGACGCCGAGAACGCGATCCCAGACACGCTCAAACGCCGCCGAGTCACTTTCCACCCTGAAGTCAACGTGCGGATACTCAGCGAGCACCACGAGAAGAGTCTGGAGCTGGTGGGGGAGGAGGTGCGGCGCGCCATCGAAAGGCATGCGACAGGCGATAAGGCGGCCTACGATGGGCTCAAAGCCCTCTTCAAGGAAGCACCAACGTCCACAGGTGCACCGCTTTCGCGACTTTTGCAAAAGTACCTCATGGCACTCACCGAACACACGCCAAAACTCGACGGCAACTGCAAGGGCCTGGTGCATGCCGTCATCGATTGCAGTTGGATAGCGCGTAACGAAGACTTCCTGCGCTCCTACCGAATGTTCCTGCGCAGGCTGCTTTCAGTGCAGTCGAGCTACATGTCGACCGTGCTGCAGATGCTGGTCGACATGTTCCTGAGTGCGCCTTCCGTCAACGCCAGGCAGCAGGACGACCCACCGATCCAAAGAGTCCGCCTACAAGCACGCGTACACGAGACCCTCATGGGCATATTACAATACAGTCCGATGGCGAGCTCCTTCCTCGCGCCCGTCATCTCTAGCACTTTCCCCTTCTCCAGCGACACCGCAAAGGTCCACGTCGAGTACATCCGGAACATCTTCAAGGTCACAGAGTACGCGCCGGAGATCAGAGGCGAGATCTTGGCACTCGTCACGGACAAGCTATGCAAGATCGACGCGCAGATGCAGGTAGACATGGAAGAGATTGACGACGACCTGGAGGAGCGACTCATGGATGGGGCCATCAACGATGAGGAAGACGACGACGACGTGAGCGATGACGGCTCCGTATCGAGTGAAGAGAGCCTCGACCCGGAAGAGCAGCGACTCAAAGACATCAAAGACATGATGCTCAAGCTCGACACCGTCATGGATGTGCAGTTTTCCTACTACGACTCTGTTTTCGAACGGAACGACTATCAAGAGATGGATCGCACTTACCAAACCCTCATCGCGCAGTTCCAGTCCATCATCATCCCGACCTACCGCTCACGACATACTCAATTCGTGCTCTTCCACTTCAGCCAGATCTCGACAGAATTCATGGGGCGGTTCGTAGACACCTGCTCGCACCTGGCTATAGATAAGAACCGACCCCCGCTACTACGCTCAGCCGCATGTGCCTACCTCGCCTCCTACATCGCGCGCGGCGCTCACGTTCCTGGCTCCATCGTTCGCGATGTCTTCGACACACTATGTGTCCAGCTTGAGAGCCAGCGGAAATCGCACGAGCCCAAGTGCATCGGTCCCGACCTACGACGGTATGGCACATACTACGCCATCGTGCAGGCACTGCTATACGCCTTCTGCTTCCGATGGCGCGATCTCATCGTCACACCCGACGGCACGTTGCCCACCGACGCAGACATCATGTACCACGAAGGCGACTTCCAGTGGCACCGGTCGACCCTCGAAACCATACGCCGCAACATCTTCTGCAAGCTGAACCCACTCAGAATCTGCGCACCGGAAATCGTCAAGCAGTTCGGCCGCATCGCCAAGCACCTCCGCTTCACATACATCGATACGCTGGTAGAGACAAACAAGCGTGTACGACTGTCCCGCAGTCTGGCCAGTGGGTACCTCAACGGTATCGGCGGCCGAGAGACTGCTCTCACAAGCAAGAAGGGCGAGGAGGCCTTCCTCCTGGACGCATACTTTCCTTTCGACCCATACGTGCTCCCACGGAGCAAGCGCTGGGTCGAGCACGACTACGTAGCATGGCGGCCGGTACCCGGTATGCCCGTCGAAAAAGACGACGATGATGAAGATGAGGAGGACGAGGACGACGATGACGATGACGAAGATGATGCTGATGATGACAGCGACAGCACATCAGAAGCGGAATCCGAGGACGAAGATGGCGTCGCAAACCCTGACGACCTTGACGACGGTAGTACGGAAGCTAGTCTATGATGAATCTCTTGTGCATTGCATTTACGGCGTATATTGGGAACGGGAAAGCATCAAGAGCAGCGATTTCCTGCTCGGCGCTGGTCTGGGAACAAAAAGGGCATAGCTTGGGAGCGTCTCTTTTATGATTGACGGCCTGCTTCACATATGGCCTGGGTATCTTTGTTGGTTGAGCTTTTTTTTACATGTATGATTGAGCGTTTGATATTTGGGTCAGCTGGTTGAT
>Ga0265798_10002650_pt1 | contig 26095 bp, 23 predicted proteins | sample P3T30metagenome_FD_192430 | JGI IMG/M metagenome (GOLD analysis project Ga0265798, IMG submission 192430) | Plant litter microbial communities from East Loma Ridge, Irvine, California - P3 T30 | ecosystem: Environmental > Terrestrial > Plant litter > Unclassified | place: USA: California...
GGGCGAAACCACAAATGATGTAGTGGCAGGTCGACGAGTGATCGAGAGACGGACGAATGTCTTGCGGACCGCCCGTCGCTAACGCAGCCAAAGCACAGCTCCCTCGACGTATGCTTCCTCAGCTAAGAACGGGTATGACCGGCCGGCAACATGTCAGACGTGCAATACATCAAAAGATTGATCGCCTCGCGAATGACGGTCCGCCATTAACCCATGCGAATAAAACTGCTTCCGGGTCTGATTAGCAAACTGGCCTCCGGAGTGGCCCAAATGACCGATTACGAGTTCCTGCAGAAAGCCGAGGACTTCCGAGCGGCTGCTTCACGTGCGCGCACGACGGTTGAGCGCGATTGGGCTCTCTACTGTGCAGGAATTTTGGAAGAGCAGGCGGCGCTGCTTGAAAAGACGGGCCGGTGTCCGGATGTCCCTTTGCCCAACCGACCGAACAATCTTGGCTAACGCTTGCCACGTCCCGAGACGAGCAACATGTGAAGCGGCGAGTGGAGCGCGACAATCGCCACCGCAACCGTTGGGTGAATACAGGCTAGAACGCTTCGTCGATCCGCCATCGCTTCACTACCGGTGCGCCAAACCACCGCCTGGGACACGACCGACGAAACTGGCGGTAACGTGAATTGGTTAGGGCGAGAGTGGTCTCATTCGGCGTACGTCCGTCGACGTCGTTGTGACCTGTAGCGAAACAAGATTGGACCCTCGCTCCGCCTGTACGTGCAGAGCCAGCCACATTCGGCCTATGGTAGCCGCTATCGGCGGCTTTTCGTTACCGTGCATAGCGCCGCACGCATGGGCGAGTAGGCTTCACAAATGGACGAACCGGTGCCTGAGCGCAGCGGAATGGCCTACGGCGTACTGCTGCGAGCGTACCTGGGGACGGCGGGCGGGCCCTTACCGTGGAACATCAAGCTCTGATGCGCTGACGACGGGCCGGACCTTACCGTCCCGGCCGGCCCACCTCGCGCTTCACACAGCGTCTGCGGCGGGCCGTTACTGGCGAGCATCCCGAATGCTTCGCGCTTTTTCCATGCTAAATATTTGGAAAGACGGGCCGGGCCGCCCATTCCCCGGACGTCTGAGACGAACCGTTGAGTTTTGCAGACGATCCGTTCCGCCACGGCAATCGGTATAAACTTGAGTGACAGGACTGCCGCTGTTCTGGCGTTACATAAGCCACGCCGACAGCACGACCTCGTTTCGCTGTCGGCGACCATCGTCCAAATCACCGTACCGTCGAGCTCTCGCGACACCCAGCCGAGGTAAGGAAGCTAAGCCCACCGAACTTTAGGAGGCTTTTTGACGGCATTGGTTGCGGCGACCTTTCCAGCCTGCGCATGGTAGAAAATCACAAGCTTCGACGCCTACATCTTGGACTTTTCTTGCGAGTTGAAGCGCTCGCCATGTCCCTAGAAAGACCGGACAGCCCCAATATGGACGGCCGGCCCGTCTTGAGACTTCGCCATGGGTGAGTCATTGTTTAGATATTTTGGTTCGGTAGCGAACAAACGTAGATGAATATCTGTGTTGAGCTCACGCGCTATCAAATGCGCACGCCGGCAGGACGCGTAGCTATCGAATACTGTCGGCGACCATCGCCCAAACCACCGTAGCTTTGAGCTGTCACCGGTACCCATTCGGGGTGATGGAACTGAGCCCATCCGGTTTTTCGTAGTTCCGGATGGGCTCCTTTTCGGCCGCTCGACTCCAATGCAATGCGGAGCACCGGCGTCACAGCTTGCCCGGGACGCAATCCTGGTGACCCGAGAAACACAGGAGAGATTGGATGGAAAGGTTCTGGCAGGTGCTAGCTTCGCTAGGCCCAATCTCCGTCGCCACGCTATCTTTCGTGGTCGGATGTATCCTTCTAAGGAAAGCACAGATTCGTCACTATGAGCGATTCCCCGTTTCGAAGTCCAAACGGCGCAGAAATCGCCGCAGTGAGTCGTCCCAAGCAACGCATCAGTGACTGGGACGTGGTTTAGAGCGGTTTCTCACCGTCCTGAATCATAAGGGGATTCCCATCGCTGCGGTTTTCTGATTCACGAATCCTGCCGGTGCAGGAGGCTGGCATGGATGGCGCGAGCATTGTCAGTGGATCTTCGAGACAGGGTTGTGGCGGCGATCGCGAGCGGTCTGTTGCGTCGACAGGCGGCGGTACGATTCGGTATCAGCACCGCGAGCGCTGTCCGGTGGCAGCAGCTTGCAAACCAGCACGGAACGCCGGCGCCACAGCAGCAGGGTGGCGATCGACGTTCGATGAGGATCGAAGCGCATGCCGGGTTGATCCTGGACGCTTACAAGGCGACGCCCGACATCACCCTGGCCGAGTTGCAGGCGCTCTTGGCTTATCACGGCACCGAGGTCGCGCTCGGCATGATATGGCGGCTCTTCGCGCGGCGCGGGATCAAGTGCAAAAAAAGACAGCGCACGCCACCGAGCAGGATCGTCCCGACATCCTGAAGCGGCGCGAGGAATGGTTCGACGGTCTGCTCGATCTCGATCCCGAGCAGCTCATCTTCATCGACGAGACGTGGGCATCAACGAACATGGCACGTCGCTACGGCAGAGCGCGACGCGGCGAACGACTGCGGGCCGGCGTGCCGCACGGGCATTGGAAAACCACTACCTTCGTCGCGGGTCTGAGCCGCACCGGCATGATCGCACCCTGGGTGCTCGACGGACCGATGAACGGTGATGCCTTCACCAACCTACGTGACCCGCGTGCTGGTGCCCGAACTCTCGACCGGTAACGTCGTCATCATGGACAAACTGTCGAGCCATAAGGCGCCGGCCGTGCGTGTCGCCATCGAAGCCGCAGGTGCCAGGCTCCTGTTCCTTCCGCCCTACAGCCCGGACTTCAACCCCATCGAGATGGCCTTCTCCAAGCTGAAAGCGCATCTGCGAAAAGCGGCCGAGCGGACCATCCACGGCCTGTGGTATGCCATCGGCCGTATCGTTGACCTCTACTCGCCCCAGGAATGCTCGAACTATTTCGCAGCCGCTGGTTACGATGCAGACTGATCAGAAACCGCTTTAGCGCCACGCCCTGCTTGCCGAACTCAGGCAACACGATCTTGACCCCGAGCCATGTGCCACCGCGCATTCAACATGGGTCACTCCGAAACCCGACCATAGCTACCTTATGTGATAGCCAGTCTCGCTTTCACGTTCGATATCGAACAGCGGATAGCCTCCCGCTGTGTTGGCTCGTGCTGCGCTATCGAGAAGATCGTAAAGCCGGTCGAAGCCAACCATAGGCAGCTGAGATGGTGCAAAGTAGACCTTCGTCTTCCTATCTAAGTCTTCCTTAGAGCAATCTGAACACGAAGGCACCGGAAGAGCCGGTGGCAAACCTTCCGGGATAGGTGACCGCGTCCAGCGAAAAAGAAAAATAATTTCGCACGGACCTTCTTCGAGATGCGACGTAGCTTATAGTTGCCGATGAGGCTTTGGAACCGGTTACCGTCACGCTATTCTCATTTGCCTGTTCGCGATAAAGGATAACACCGTGGTCGAGTAAAGGGTCTAGTCTGCTCACGTCCGTCAGCATAAACGTCGACAGTCTTCTGGTACGACGTCCTGCAGTCGCCAACATCAAACAGGCCGCGTCGGCTTCCTCAAAGGGCTAAAGCCATACGCTGGACATGTTCCGTCTGAAGCGGCGAGTGTGTTTCGAGAATCAGGCCGCGTATCCATATCCCTCATTGTAGAGGGGGTGAGTTTCGACGAAAATACATCCGTCAATGGTCTGCAACATATACTTAGCTCCGATAACAGTATTCCGAACGAATAATCATCGGTTATGTTAGTCGTTGGCCTATGTCAGTTTTGCGTCGAAAGCGGAGCTTGGTTTGGCTTCGCTTCGACGGCAGGTTTGTGCACCCGATCGTAAAAAAGGACGAGTAGGGCCGCCATAAAGAGAATGCCGATTGCCAACCCTATCAACATTCCGCGCTGTGGCCGGCTGTCGTTTCCGTTTGCCATTCCATTATCCCCTAACAACGGTATCGCCCCGCTGGATCCCAGCATGACCGAGTAACGCACATGATAGCGTCCTCTGGGTGAAGGATTTCCGGCGGACCCGGTAGGGGCCACGATAGTTCATTGCCAGCATGCGCTACTCCCGTTTCACGTCCAGTACGCGTGAACGATCGATTCCCGTTCACGCTGCGTGGTGAAGTGATCAGATGCGCCGAGGGTTCCTGGACGCTGTTCTAGGTTAATACGTTTATAAGAAGGTTTGTCAGCACCCGGAATTATAGTACGGCGAAGCCCTGTCATCTGTCCACTTCGCCGAAAACGATATCGATCGACCCGAGAACGGCGGTCACGTCAGCCAGCATGTGCCCCCTCGTCATCATGTCCATCGCCTGAAGATGGCTAAAACCCGTCGGGCGTATCTTGCAGCGGTAAGCGCGGTTGCTACCGTCACTGATAAGATATACTCCGAACTCCCCCTTGGGACTTTCCGTGGCGACATACACCTGCCCCGCCGGCACGCGAAATCCTTCGGTAAACAGCTTAAAGTGGTGAATGAGCGCCTCCATGGACTGCTTCATCTCGCCGCGCTTGGGCGGAACCACCTTGCGATCGGCACTCGCCGTCGGCCCTTCGGGCATATCGCGCAGGCACTGCTTCATGATGCGTGCAGACTGGCGTACCTCTTCGACGCGGACCATGAAGCGGTCATAGCAGTCGCCGCTCGTACCGACGGGCACTTCGAAATCCATTAATCGGTAGACGTCATAGGGTTGCGACTTTCTTAAGTCCCATGAGATGCGGGAACCACGCAAGACGGGTCCAGAAAAGCCCCATCGTATTGCGTCTTCCTGACTAACAACGCCAATATCAACATTGCGCTGTTTGAAGACGCGATTGTCCGCCACCAAAGCGATCGCATCTTCAAATAATCTTGGCAGACGAGTGCTAAGCCACTCGTTGATATCAGTCAAAAGCTTTCCTGGAACGTCCTGACGGACTCCACCGGGACGAAAGTAGTTGGCATGCATACGGGATCCGGAGACGCGCTCGTAAAAATTCATCGTATCTTCGCGTAGTTCAAAAAGCCATAGATTAGGAGTCATGGCGCCGACGTCCATGACGTGGCTCCCAAGATTTAACAGATGGTTCATAATACGCGTCATTTCTGCGAAGAGAACGCGAATATACTGACCTCGAATTGGGACATCTAAGTCCAACAGCTTCTCGATAGCTAATACGTAGGTATGCTCCATGCATAGAGGTGAGCAATAGTCCAACCGATCAAAGTACGGAATTGTTTGTATATATGGCTTGTTTTCAATGAACTTCTCGGTTCCTCGGTGGAGAAAGCCGACATGAGGATCAACGCGTTCCACGATCTCGCCGTCAAGCTCAAGAACCAGCCGTAGCACACCATGGGCAGCAGGATGCTGCGGCCCAAAGTTCACCGTGTAATTTGCTATGCGGACGTCTTGCTGGTCGTCGCCATCGTTGGCAATCGGCTCATTGTCGTGGTTTACCATGACGTTACCTTTTCAACTGTTCGTCAGTTAAGCCCAGCTACGCCCGGGACGTGAACAACTTACGTTAACGTCTTCGGCGAAAACCTTTAGCCTAGACACCTAGGGGAGGGGGCATCGACAGCTGGAAGCCCAAGCGATCTACTTCACGAAGGGAAATCAGGCGGCAGCGAATAAGGCCGCTTTAAAAACGGCGGCTAAAGCGCTGTATGGCGGAGCGGGGGCTAGCCCTTTCCTGTGAAGCGAGCCGTTCAAACTCGGCCAGATCATGCGCACAGAAAATTCGGATGGCATCACCGGCATACATTAGCCAACGACCGCCGTCTTTGAGGACAGCAACGCCGGCATGACCCCAGGTATGCCCGGCCAGCGGAATCAGCAGGATTTCGGGCGGCAGTCCCTGTAAATCTCGGACGGAATCGAACCCGAACCACGGCTCGCCGCCGCCGAACGGATACAGCGACCAGTTGGTCGCATCGTCCCATTGCTCCGGTCGATAGCGTTTGCGCGATACGAAGGCACCGCCCTTGCGTTCGTCGGCGACTTCCTTCTCGCGCGCGGTGACGTGGACACGCGCGTTGGGGAAATCCTCGATACCGCCCGCATGATCGAAATCGAGATGCGTCACGATGAGGTGCCGGACGTCGTTCGGATCGAAGCCGAACCCGCGAATCTGCGCGACCGCGGTTTCCTCGGCCGCAATTGCGGGCGGTTCAGCGCGAGAAAGAAATTGGAGAGGCGATCGCGCGGCCGCGCGATATCCTGTGCGCCATAGCCGGTATCGATGAGAACGAGGCCGTTCTCCGTCTCGATCAACAGGCAGTAGCATACCAGGTGCGCCGAAATGCCGGTGCTGTAGCCGTCGAGCAGATACCCGCCCACCGGGCAGCATGTCCCACAATTCAGATGATGTATCTTCATCCCGATGCTCCCGATCCCGGGCTCGCTCCCGCGGCAGTGCGTCCTGGACCCCACGAACGACAATTACCCACTGTAGCTCAAAATCTTATCGACAGATCATGGCAGTTGAGCGCCGCCCCTAATTGACGTCCAGCATAATATCTCATTGCGCCGATGGTCGCGAAAACCTTGTTAACTCACGTTAAATGGGTTGGAATAATTGGAAACCGTGACCACGCAACGCGTTCAAGGAACTTCATACAGACAGCCAACCTATCGGGAGCGCTTCGTGTATTATCATGACAAGAGACTGCAGTATCCGGTTCAGGTGACGAACCCGGATCCGGCATTCGCACGCATGCTTCAGCAGGCGATCGGCGGGGTCGAAGGCGAAATCCGGGTCTGCATGCAATACTTCTTCCAGGCATGGGGCAACCGCGCGCCGACCACGAAATATCGCGACATGCTGTTGCACACGGCGACCGAAGAGATCGGCCATATCGAGATGCTGGCGACCGCCGTCGCGCTGAATCTCGAAAAGGCGCCGACGCATCTTCAGGAAGAGGGCGTCAAGGACAGCATCGTCGGCGCGGTGATGGGCGGGGAAAATCCCCGCCACAGCATCGAGGGTATCATCCACAAGAACTTGCTCTCGGGCGGGATGGCGGCGATGCCGATGGATTCCGACGGCGTGCCGTTCAACATGAGCCACATCTACGCGAGCGGGAATGTCGCGGCGGATATGTACTGCAACGTCGCGGCCGAGAGCACCGGTCGCGTTCTCGCCGTGCGCTTGTTTAACGCGGCGCACGACGAGGGCATGAAGAAGATGCTTCACTACATGATCGCGCGCGACACGATGCATCAGCAGCAGTGGCTCGCCGTCATCGAGGAACTCGGCGCCGAAGCCATGAACCTGCCGATCCCCAACAGCTTCCCGCAGGACATGGAAGATCAGCAGAACAACTATAATTTCTACGCGACCTCGGTCGACGGGACGTTCCCGGAGGGGCGCTGGACGTCGGGTTCGTCGATGGACGGCAAGGGCGAGTTCACCGTGTTCCGCAACGAACCGCTCGGCGACGAACCGGTGATGGGACCGGCACGCCCCGACAGCGGCGCGCAGAACCAGCAGATCGGCTGACACGGGAGGAGGGGGCGTGTGCCCTCTCCTCGACCCGCGTGGGAATAGCATAGGCAGGTAGCATGATTGAGAACGGCAAAAAGGGTCGATCGCGCGCGACCATCATCGCTGCGGTGGTGATGATCTCGATCGTCGCGATCGTCGTCATGACCTTCGTCGGCCTCAACAGCCACGACGTCAAGACCGCGGCGCAAAACAACATGATTGCCGAAGAAACGGGATGACGACGACCGTCTCCATCACCCCGTCTGGCCGATCCCTATTCTGGAAGGATTAAATATGAGCACGTCCCCCGATACGCTGAAGACCCTCTTTGTCGCCGGCGCCGTCAATCTTCACGCGGTTGAAAAGCAGGCGCTCTCGATCATGACGCCACAGGTCGCCCGTATCGAACACTATCCCGAGATCGCCGAGCGGTTGCGCGAGCATATCGAGGAGACCAACGCGCAGATCGCCCGACTGGACGAAATCCTCGCGACGTTCGACACGAGCGGTTCGGCGCTGAAGGATGCAGGCCTGAGCTTCACCGGCAGCATGGCGGCGATTACGCACAGCGTAGCCGGTGATGAAATCCTCAAGAACAGCTTCGCCAATTACGCGTTCGAGCATTTCGAGATCGCCGCCTACAAATCATTGCTGACGTTGGCCGAGGATGGCGGGATCACCCAGGCGACCGCGTTGCTGCAGCAATCCCTGCGGGAAGAGCAGAGCATGGCGCAGTGGATCGACGAAGCGTTGCCGATGGTGACCCGTCGCTATGCCTCGCTGTATGCGGACGGCGGCGCGAGCGAAGCCAAGGTCTGAGTGAGGACCGCCATGACGACGACCAAGACCTTAGACGAGGCTGTCAGTCCGTATCTGTTAAGCGTGCGCTAATACGGGCAAGGCGCGGCTGCCAAGCCCAAGGCTGCGTTTGCGGCTGGCGAGTTGGCGGTCGAGGTTCATTCTACCGACGACTCCGTCATGGTCCTGATCCGCCGGGAGGGCAGGGGCGGGATCGCGCTCCGTGTCGCCTATATCGCGAGTTCCTTCACCTGCGAGGCGGCAAAACCGCAGCCGGGCGAGACGGCCCGACTAAAGGTCAGCAGTGCCCTTGGCGAGCACCTCGTCATCCTGCGGGCAGGGACGGCTGCGCTCGAAAACCTGCGGGTGACCGTGCAGTTCACTCCCGCGTCGCCGATGTTGGTGCCCTTCGTGCCGCGCGACCTGTATCCGCTGGACGAGGCAGGCGATCCGCTCGGTGCCGTCGGCAGCGTCGAGGCGCAGCAGCGCGGTCTGAACGTCGGCATGCTATATCTCCATCTCGAACAACCGCGCTTCGGCGACGTTCTGTATGTGCAGAATTTTACGGCGTTGAACGACTATTATCGCGCTACCGGCACGACGCCCGAAGACGCTATAGGCGGTACATGGCCTGAACTCGGCTATCTAATGCCAACGCCATCCGCCGACGCCCACGCGGCGAACGTGGCGCTCGATGCAGGCGTAGAAGTGACGCTTTCCGACGCGATCCTCGTCTTCCGGCACGACGCCCCGCCGCAGGAGCGCGAGACCGCTCGGCGGTTCCTGCAGATGCTCGGCGTCGCATACAAGGCGATCGACCTTCCCCCGGTCGAGTACCGCGACTGGGTCGGGCGCGCCGAGCGCACCCTGCATGATCTGGACACGGCGCCCGAGGCTACGATCGAGCATTACGGCCACCGGTATGTCCACCCGTACACTAACGCGGAATACCCCGACATCATGGTGCAGATGTCGATCGTCACCGCAATCCACGATTGGGGAAAGTGGAGCGGCGCACCGCACCCGCTCGAGGCCGAGTTCAAGGCGGGACTGGAGAAGTTCTACGATCCCAAGCTGGCGTCGCTCCGGCGATACCTGCCAAACGTCGGCGACGACAAGGACGCCGACGCGGTCGACAGCTGGTATCTCTACCACCCGATGCTCAACCTCGGCATTTTGGCGCTCGACGGCGACGAGACGGCGAAGTCGCTGCTGCTCAGATCGCTCGACTACGGCATCAAGGCGGCACGGCATTTCGAGTATAGATGGCCGGTCCAGTACAAGGTCACCGATTTCAGCGTCATCACCGACGTCGCGGGCGCCGATGGCCGCGGGCAAACCGACGTCGGCGGGATCTATGCCTGGGTGATGCTGCAGGCGTTCGAGCTGACCGACGACAAGCGGTATCTGGACGAGGCGCGGGCCGCGATCGAGGCAGCGATCGGCTTGCGGTTCAACGTCAACTATCAGGCGAACCTCACCGCCTGGGGGGCTGCCGCCTGCATGCGATTGTGGCGCATCACCAACCGCGCCGTCTATCTCGAACAGAGCTACGTCTATCTTGCGAGCTTCTTCCACAACTGCGTCATCTGGGAGAGCGAGATCGGCCAAGCGGCGCACTACAAGAACTTCCTAGGCGTGACCTGCCTTCAGGATGCGCCGTACATGGCGGTCTACGAATGCTTCGATTCCTTCGTCGCGTTCCAGCGATATCTCGAAGACAGCGGCCCGAATCTCGAACCGGCGGCGCGCATGTTGGTGTCGGAATATTGCAGATATGCGCTCGACCGCGCCTGGTTCTTTTATCCCGATGCCCTGCCGCCTGAAGCGCTTTCGTCCAAGCAGCGCGAGACCAACGGCCATATCGACCGGACGCTCTCGTTCCCCGTCGAGGATCTCTACGCCGACGGTCAGCCCGCCGGGCAGGTGGGGCAGGAGGTCTATGGCGCGGGCGCCGCGATGATATTCGCGACGCGCAGCGTACACCGGATCGAGAATGCACCGTTCGACGTCTTCTGCGATCATTTCATCCAGTCGATGGAACGGACGGGCGACCGCGCGCTGACGATCACGCTCGACGGCGGCGAGACGTGCACCGCCGGTCTCAGCATCGTGCGCCGAAAGCGGCGGAAGCTCGGCAAGGTCACCGTCACGACGGCGGGCAGCGATATCATCCGCCCGTACCAGACCAGCGCCGACCGCATCGATTATAACGTTTCGGCCAGCGGCCAACTCATACTCACGTGGGAATGATCATGATGGACAGGACCGACCTCTCCGGCAAGCGTATCCTCGTAACCGGCGGCACCACCGGCATCGGCCTCGCGACGGTCGCGCAACTCGTCCAGCACGGCGCGCGCGTACTGACCTTCGGCCGCCACCAGGACAGCCTCGACCACGCGCTCGAACAGGCGGGGTCCGGGCCCGGTACCGTCGACGGCATCGTCGCCGACGCTGCGACGAAGGAGGGGATCGATACGGTCTTTGCAAGATGCTCGACGACACCCGCCGCGGCATCCGCAACATCTCCACCGTTGCCGGTTTACGAAGTGCGACCGCGATCCCCGTCTCTCTGCTCCGTGATGCGCGGGTGCGACTGCGCTTGAGGCGAGCGAAATCGTTGGACTGACGGATATCGTCCGCACCGCACCTTGGGCAAGCCCCGATCGGTCGGGATACTGCCTCGTAGGTGTATTCGTGACGTGAGTAAGCGCCGATCAAGCGCCGCTGTTCGGGCGACATGCTCGCTGCGGCCAGCGCGTTCCGCCACCTCCACGAACCGCCGCAACACCGCACGCTCTGTCATTTGCCATCCTTGTTGCGTCTTGACGGCCGGCGCGGTTTCTTGGCGGGCTGTTCAGCCGCCAACCGTATCCAGGTCGGCGCATGGTCGCTGGTTTTCTCCCAGCCACGCACCTGACGATCGACCTGCGCATCTTGAAGCCGATCGGCAAGCGATGGGCTGAGCAGCAGATGGTCGATCCGAAAACCCGCGTCCCTCCCGTACGCGTTCCGGAAATAGTCCCAGAAGGTGTAGATCGTCTCGTCCGGGTGAAGCGTGCGGAGCGAGTCCGTCCATCCTTGTGCGATAAGCCGCGCATACAGCGCCCGGACCTCGGGCGCGAACAGGGCGTCGTTGGTCCAGCGTTCCGGTTTGTAGACGTCGGCTTCCGTGGGCATGACGTTGAAGTCGCCCGCGAGCACCACCGGCAGTCCGCTCTCCAGCAGCGTCGCTGCGTGGCCGATGAGCGTCTCGAACCATGCGAGCTTGTAATCGAACTTGGGGCCGGGGCGTGGATTGCCATTGGGCAGGTAAAGCCCGCCGATGATGATGCCGTTGACCGCGGCCTCGATGTAGCGGCTCTGCGATGGGTCGGGATCATCCGGCAGTCCGCGCCTCGTCTCGTGGATCTCGCCGACGCGGCTGAGGATGGCGACGCCGTTCCAGCTCTTCTGGCCGTGCCAGATAGCGTCGTAGCCGAGATCGCGGATCGCGGTGGCCGGAAACTTCTCCTGCGGTGCTTTCAGCTCCTGCAAGCAGACGATGTCGGGCTTCTCCTCCTCCAGCCAGCGCAGCAGCACGGGCAGGCGGCCGTTGACGCCGTTCACATTGTAGGTGGCGATCTTCATGGACGTTCAGAGATCCGGCAGGACCTGGTCGGCGCGTCCCCAGCCGGCGAGCGCCTTCGAGCCTGCGCGCTTCACGAGTTCGGCAGCGTCACCGACATGCCAGTGCGCCGGCGTGTCGATCGTCTCCATTTCCTTCCAGATGATCGGCACGGCGACGGGAGCGCCGGCGCGCGCGCGAACGGCGTAAGGCATGACTGCGGTCGCACCACGCTGGTTGCGCAGATAGTCGACGAAGATGCGGCCCTTGCGCTGCGCCTTCGGCAAGGCAGCCGTGAAGTTATCCGGGTCTCTCTGCGCCACCGCCATCGCGAGGCGGTGCGCGAAGTCTTTCACCTCCGCCCATTCGGCTTGGGGCGTGAGCGGAGCGATAACGTGAACGCCCTTGCCGCCGGTGACCATCGGGAAGGTCTCCAGGCCGATCTCCTTGAGGAGGTCGCGGAATTGGAACGCGGCCCGTCGCACCGCCTCGAAGTCGAGGCCCTCGTCCGGATCGAGGTCGAAAACGAGACGATCGGCCTTCTCGACGTCCTCGATGCGAGCGCCCCAGCCGTGGAACTCGATCGTCCCCATCTGCACGCAGGTGAGTAACCCGTCGGGTGTATCGACGTAGAGATACGGCTCCTCATGGCCGTCCTTTTCGAGAATGGCGACATGATGCACGTTGGTCCCGAAGGTGCCGGCGTCGTGCTTCTGGAAGAAGCACTTCTTCGCCCGGCCCTGTGGGCAGCGGACAAGGCTGATCGGTCTGCTGCCGACCCAGGGAAGCATGATTGGGGCAAGGGCCGCGTAATGGTCCGCGAGCTGGCCCTTGGTGATACCGCCTTCGGGATCGATTACGCGGTCGCGGTTTGTGATGATGACGCTGGACGCAGCTTCGTCAGTCACATTTGCCACCGGCGCCTCCGTCTCGAGCACGACGGCTTCCGCCTTCTTGTCGGCACGCAGGCCGAGGTAGCTCGGATGGCGAAGCGTGCCCTCGTTCGTCATCTCGGTATACGCGATCTCCGCCACCAGCATTGGCCTGATCCAATGCGCACCTTTGACGGCCGCACGCGGCGCATCCACCGGCGCCTTGTCGCTGGCGAGCGGCTCCATCAGTTTACCGAGCTTCAGGATCTCGTCGTTGTCGAAACCAGTGCCGACCTTGCCGGCATAACGCAGCTTGCAATTTTCATGGACGCCTAGCAGTAGCGAGCGGAAACCCCGGCCCGTGTCGGACGACGTCCAACCGACGATCACGAACTCCTGCCGCTTGATGCACTTGGTCTTGAGCCACGTGCCAGCTCGGGAGCCGACATAGGGTGCGTCGGCTCGCTTCGAGATGACGCCCTCGAGCCCCGCTCCGCAGAACTTCTCGAACAATGCCTGGCCCTTGCCGACGATGTGATCCGAATAGTGGATCGGCCCGGTGCTTCCCTCCAGCAGCGTCGCTAAGCGATTTTTGCGGTCGACGAGCGGCATGCTGGTCAGATCCTCGCCGTCCAGGCTGAGGAGATCGAAGGCGTAGAATTCCAGCCTTTGCGGTTCGGCCTTGACCGCCGATTGCAGCGTCTGGAAGTTCGTACGGCCGTCAGCGTCGATCACGACGACCTCGCCGTCGATGAGGGCGGATCGCGATGGCAGGGCCTGGACGGCTTCCACGATGGGCTTGAACTTGTCCGTCCAGTCCAACCCGGATCGTGTGAATGCGTGAGAGGAGCTATCGCCCACGCTGATCAGGCAGCGATAGCCATCGAACTTCAGCTCGTGGATCCAGCGGTTGCCCTCGGGTACATGGTTCACCAAGGTTGCGAGTTGAACCGGCTGGAATGGCGGCGCCGTGATAGGGACGACGCGCGCTCTTGAACCATGCACCCTATCGGCTTTGGCAGGCTTGCGCGCCATCGATCAGCCTTGCCTATGCCAGTTGCGCGGTCGTCTGCGGAACACGCTACCAGGCTCACGCGACCTCATATCACTTAGTCGATTTGAGCTTTACCGCAGCCTCGTCCAGCTTCTCACGACTGTTTCCTACCTCCTTGATAAGGTCCTCCGCTTCCTGCGTGGTAATGTCGTGCTTGCGCGCGAAGTAGCTCACTTCATAGTCCTCGCCAGCCGCAACCCGTGCCCGATCCTCGGCACCGCGTTTGCTCTTGTCGTCAACCATGCGTCTTCTCCTCGCCTATAGAATGACGTTCGTTCGATCTGGTTCCGAACCACCGCCGCCTCGATCCTGTAAGATGGCGATGACGGAACGGTTTATCTCGTGCGGAGTAAGTCACGCATGTCACCAATGATCGGAACCGGGCGTTCGTATGGACAGCCGGTAATTACACCTGCGCGGGGAGCAGCATGACGACAACCGATCTTCTGCCGATGGAGGCAAAGCTGGTCTCGGATCTGCCGGACGACGGGGCCTGGCAATTCGAACCCAAATGGGATGGCTTCCGTGCCCTCGTCTTCCGCCAGGGTGATGACGTCGAGATCATGTCCAAGTCCGGGAAGTCGCTGAGCCGCTACTTTCCGGAGGTGGTGCACGTCATGCGACAGGTCGATTGCCGACAGTTCACGCTCGATGGCGAGCTCATATTACCGATCGGCGACGTGCTCTCGTTCGATGCGTTGCAGGCTCGGCTGCACCCGGCAGCCAGCCGCATCGAGCGGCTCTCGCGCGAGACGCCGGCTCAGATCATGCTCTTCGATTGCTTGATGGCGGATGGTCGGGATCTGCTTGCCGAGCCGCTTGGCGAGCGTCGGTCGTTGCTGGAGGCCTTTCACCGGGATCATGGTGGACCGTCCATGCTGCTGTCGGATCGCACTCTCGATATCGCGGTCGCGCGATCATGGCTTGCCCGCGGTGGTGGCGCACTGGACGGGGTAGTGGCGAAGCGCCTGGGTGAGCGTTACCGCCCCGGAGAGCGCGCCATGCTGAAGGTGAAGCAGCATCGATCTGCCGACTGCGTCGTCGGGGGCTTTCGCCGCGTCAAGGAGGGCGAGGGCGTCGCATCGCTTCTGCTTGGGCTCTACGATGACGACGGTCGGCTAAACCAAGTCGGCTTTACCTCAGGCATAGCCGCTGCCGAGCGCTTGGAGATGCTTCGCCGCCTGGAGCCGCTGATCGAGGCGCCGGGCTTCACCGGCAAGGCCCCCGGCGGACCGAGCCGATGGAACGGCGGCAAGGAACACGAGTGGGAGCCGCTCAGGAACGAACTTGTCGTCGAAGTGCTCTACGACCAGGTCACGGGTGACCGCTTCCGGCATGGCACGAGGCTGCTGAGATGGCGGCCGGACAAGGCGCCGAACACGTGTCTCATGGATCAGATGATGCATGTGGTGCGCCCGGCGGAGCTTGCGACGATCATAGCGCCACGGACATAAGCGCTTTCAGCCTCGTCTATCCGTCTGCCCGCTGCGCCTGCGCAATCATTGCCTTCAGCGTCAGCGCATCCTGAATGGCGTGGCCGTCTATGTCGTTGTTGAAATAAATCCAGACATCGCGCTTTTGGTGGGTCTGGTCGACCAGCCAGTCCGCCCAGCCGAGTAACCTCTCGTCGGCATAACGCCCCCAGTATTTCCCTTCGCCGCCGTGCAGGCGAACATAGGCCGTCCTGGCGACCGCAAGTCTTGGGCTTTCCAGGCCGGGCATGTCGTGGGCGCAGAACCCCGCGCCGTGCCGATCGAGCAGCGCGAACACAGCGTCGCTATACCAGCTGGGATCGCGGAACTCGAAGACGTTGGTGACGTCCTTGGGAACGAGTTCCAGGAAGCGTTCGAGCCGATCGAGGTTAACGCGAAACCGTGGCGGGAGCTGGTAGAGGATCGGGCCCAGCGCGGGCTGGAGGTGCCGGAACGGCGTCATCATCCGTTCGAGCGGTTCCTCGCAATCCTTCAGCTTCTTTGCCTGGGTGATGAAGCGATTGGCCTTCACCGCGTAGCGAAAACCCTCCGGGGCCTGGTCGTGCCACACATGGAACGTCTCCGCTTTCGGCAGGCGATAGAAGCTGTTGTTGATCTCGACCGTGTCGAAATGCTCGGCGTAGAAGGCGAACCAGTGCTTTACCGCCAGCTTTTCCGGATAGAACCGGCCGCGCCAGTGCGGATACACCCAGCCGGAGCACCCGATGCGTATATTTGGCGACGCGGCGGTGTCCACATCCGTACCTATTGTTGGGCAGGATCGGTCGCGTTGTCACCTTGGGCGCCGCCAGCGTCGACATGCACGGTTGCCGCTCCGCGTGACGGACGACAATACCTGATCCTTCCCTTGTACACGACATTTAATCCAATATTTCCAAAATTGACGAGACGTAATCAGCATTAAACATAGTTGACATATATCACAATCATAGTTTGGTCTGTTGGGATGTATTCGATGTGTGTTCATGCCGCGTTTCTGCTGGCGTTCGCGGACCTCTCTACGATCGACGCATTTGATTTATCCCAAGCGGTAGTCAGACGTCGATAGGTCGCAAGCGCTTGGCCTACTACCTGATCCATATTGTAATAACGGTAGGTCGCCAATCGCCCGACGAAGCTAACGCCAGCCTCGTTTATGGCAAGTGCCTCGTAGCGCTTGTAAAGGACCTGATTTTCATCACGGGGAATCGGATAGTAAGGATCACCATCATCACTCGGATATTCGTAGGTGATGCTCGTCTTGTTCGAAGTTTGCCCGGTAAGGTGCTTGTACTCCGTTATCCGTGTGTATGGAACGGACTCGTTCGGGTAGTTGACGACACCTACTGGCTGCAGTGACTCCTGGCTTAGCGTCTCATGCTGAAACCGGAGCGATCGATAGGGCAATTTGCCGTAACGATAGCCGAAATATTCATCGATTGGCCCCGTAAAGACGAGATGGTCGTGAGGATATGCTTCACGAACTTGACTATATTCAACGCCGAGCAGCACATCGATACTGGGGTGGTCCAGCATGCGCTCGAACATCTGGGTATAGCCACTGAGTGGCATCGCCTGGAATGTGTCCGTAAAATAGCGATCGTCGACGTTTGTCCGTGTCGGCACGCGGGCTGTGACGGACTTGTCGAGTTCGGACGGATCCATGCCCCATTGTTTGCGGGTGTAACCTTGGAAGAACGTCTCGTAGAGCTCGCGTCCGACTTTGGACATGACCACGTCGGCCGACGTACGGATCGGATCGATAGGTTCGACACGATCAGCGAGAAACGCTTCCACGTCCTCGTCGGTCTTCAGATCGAGATCGTAGAGCGCGTTCAACGTCGTTCGGTTGATCGGCATCGGCACGAGCTTGCCATCGACGTCGGCGAGCACGCGGTGCTCATACTCACGCCATTCTGTGAAGCGCGACAAATAGTCAAAGACATCGCGCGAGTTCGTGTGGAAGATATGCGGCCCATATTGGTGCATCAATATGCCCGCCTCATCCAGGCGATCGAAGGCGTTGCCGGCGATATGCGGGCGCCGGTCGACTACGAGCACACGCTTGCCGCCATCTCGGGCGAGGCGTTCAGCCATGACGGCGCCAGCGAACCCAGCGCCGACTACCAAGACGTCGTACCGATCGGCTTTAGGGGGCCAGGCCGTCGGTGACACGACTGGCTGAACCTTGCTGTGGGTCACCACTTCCGATGCGATCAAGGCTGACATGTCTCGTACCGTCTTTGTCCAAGAGGTTTGCGCAAGAATTGCGTCTGCTTCGTCGCGCCAGGCAGGATCCGAATTACGACGTCGCTCAAGCGCGACCTCGCATGCAGCGACAAACGCCTCGGGCGTCGACGCAACTTCGACGGCGGCAAGGTCGCCGTAATGCCGCACCACGTCGACCACCGGCGTAGACACGACGGTGCAACCCGCAGCGAGATATTCGGGCGTTTTAGTGGGGCTGATAAACCGCGTTGCCTCGTTGATCGCGAACGGCATCAACGCGACATCCCAACCCGCCATATAGCTGGGCAACTCAGCGTAAGGCTTGCTGCCACGGTAATGAATATTAGCCCGCTGAGGCAGGTCCGCCTCGTCAATCTTCACGACGGGACCAATCATGACCAGGGACCAGTCTGGATGCGCATCCGCCGTCGCGGCCACGAGGCCCAGATCCATCCGCTCGTCTATGACGCCACAAAAACCAAGCCGGGGGGACGAAATTGCCGCCTGATCATCCGGTTGCGAAAGTATGCCGCGAGCCCGAGCAAAATGTGCCGCGTCGATGCTGGAGGGGAAGGCGTGAACGTTGGAATGCCGGTCGCGCTTGGCCTCGTAAAGGCTGCTCCCACCTGTAAATACAATATCCGCAGCTGCGAGCAGCTTCTCTTCCAGATTAAGCAGCTCGGGAGGCGCATGGCGGAACGCCGATAATTCGTCCATGCAATCATAGACCGTGCAGTCTGCCAACAGATGGTCCGAAAACGGAAGCATCATTGGCGTATAATACCATCGTACCAACGTCCCGCGTAGGTCGGTGAGGACCTCATCAACCAATGTTACGAGGATCGCTGTCTCCATGCTTCGGTCCTGCGTGCCGATATGGGGCGTCAGTATAACTACGCCGGTATGGGGACAGGTACGACTCTGAAGGGTCGGCTGATTCACTCCGTCGCGGTAATTCGGCTCTTCCCAAAATAATACGCGATGATCCCGCGCAAAGCCTGCCATCAAATGCTGAGGACGTTGATAGACGAAGTCCCAACGCAGATGACTAAAGCAAAGTATATTCAGATTTCCATTATACGCGACCGACTCGGAATTCGCGGTGCTGCCAGCAGGCAAAAACGTCGTTTTCATATCATCTCCGAAACTAGCAGCGATCTTAGATATAACAAAATCGCACAGCTATTAGTTTCTAAACCTAGATTAATCCTAAATGTATATTAGCGTGATTATTAGGAACGTGCCTGTGATCTGACCGTTATTAAATTTCCTAACGGGAACGCGTTATGAAGCCGCTAGAATTATGGGGTGGCATCGAGTGTACGGTGAACCGAACACGTACTGGCTACTCCGATCAGATAGTACTAAGTGGCCACCATGATCGGGAAGCCGATCTGAATCTGTTTGCAGGTCTGGGACTCACGGCAATCCGATATCCGGTGCTATGGGAAAGGACTGTGCCGGAGCGCGGTGGGGAACCCGAGTGGCGCTGGGCTGACGTACGTCTTCAAGGGCTGCGTGATCGCAATATACGTCCGATAGTAGGACTGACGCATCACGGCAGCGGCCCGGCGTATACCAGTCTGCTCGATAACGATTTCGCGCCGGGGCTTGCACGTTATGCCGCCAAAGTGGCTCAGCGGTATGACTGGATCAGGGATTGGACGCCCGTCAATGAACCGCTGACCACGGCGCGGTTTTCGGCCCTCTACGGTCACTGGTATCCGCACCATCGAGATGAAGCTTCTTTTTGGCGAGCCCTGATCAATCAGGTCGACGGCGTGCGGCTTGCAATGACGGCGATCCGCAGCGTTATTCCCGGCGCGCGCCTCATTCAAACCGACGATCTCGGACGGACCTATTCAACGCTCAAGCTCGCAGAGCAGGCGATGCACGACAACCTTCGTCGCTGGGCCGGGTGGGACCTCCTTTTTGGTAAAGTAACGCGACACCATCCGCTCTGGTCGCGAATTGCGCGGACAGGGCTGGGTGAACGCCTTAATCAGATCGCTGACGATCCCTGCCCGCCAGACGTCGTCGGCGTGAATCACTATCTGACCAGTGACCGCTTCCTTGATCACCGCATCCAGCGATATCCAAGAACGAAGCATGGCGGCAACGGCGAACTTTGCTTTGCCGATACGGAAGCGATACGCGTTCTGGAGCCCGCACCAGCGGGGCTCGGCGGTGCCCTACTCGAAGCTTGGCAACGGTACCGCGTCCCGCTCGCTCTTACCGAAGTGCATAACGGCTGTACCCGGGAGGAGCAATTGCGATGGGCAGCCGAGGCCTGGGACACTGCGACCGCTCTTCGATCCCAAGGCGTCGAGATCGAGGCGGTTACCGCCTGGTCGCTACTCGGCAGTCATGGTTGGAACACCTTGCTGACCAAGCCAGGTGCCTATGAGGCAGGCGTATTTGACGTAGTCAACGGTGCGCCGCGCCCAACGGCGCTCGCCGGCTTGTGGAAGGGGTTGCCGCTAGGTGCTGCACGTCATCCCGTCGCAGCAGCAAGCGGATGGTGGAAAAGATCGGACCGAATACTTCATCGTCCGATCACGAGGCCCGCCAAGATTCTCCGAACCGATTTGCAGGCTGGCGTTCAACCGTTGCTGATCTGTGGAGCCACCGGCACGCTTGGCCAAGCCTTTGCACGCGTCTGTGCAATGCGCGGCATCGCTTGTGTGGTGACGAGCCGAAGGGAGCTTGATCTCGAACGCGTCGAAAGCGTCACTGAGACGCTTGATACGGTTCAGCCATGGGCGGTGGTGAACGCTGCCGGCTGGGTGCGCGTTGATGACGCCGAGGGGCAGGAAGACGCGTGCCACCGTGCCAATGCTCAGGGAGCAATAACGCTCGCCCAGGCATGTGCGGCCCGACGCATCGGCTATCTTGGTTTTTCGAGCGATCTGGTCTTCGACGGCGCGCTGGGCCGTGCGTACCGCGAGAGCGACGAGCCGAACCCGCTTAGCGCCTATGGTCGCAGCAAAGCGGAGATGGAGCAGGCGTGCCAAGCCATACCAGGTGTCCTCATCGTCCGAACTGCTGCGTTCTTTTCGAACTGCGATAGTCTTAACTTTGCTTGGGATGTAACACGCGCACTACTCAAACGCCAACCGTTCGCTGCTGCGAACGACTACATAGTTTCACCTACGTTCGTTGCCGATCTCGTTCAGGCTTCGCTGGATCTACTTATCGATGGGGCCGAGGGCATATGGCACCTGGTCAACGCTGGCGCAGTAAGCTGGGCGGACTTTGCAAAGCAGATCGCAGTCGCTTGTGGTTTAGATGAAGGTTTGATCGAACCGGTGCCCGGTTCATCGCTGAATTGGCGCGCCCGTCGTCCGCCCATGGCGGCATTGACGACCGAGCGTGGCGGTTCGCTACGGCCACTGGAAGAGGCAATTAAGGAATTTGCCGAAGAGGCAAATGTCGTCGGATCTCTCAGGCGCTCGGCATGAGTGATCCGATCGATCGAGAGGTGGTGCACCTCGACGATAAATATCATCAACTGTAGGAGGTTTGAATGGCGATCAAAGGTGCTGGAGGTAATCCAGGTGCGGTGACCACGAAAGGTGGAGACGGTGCCGGTGGTAGTACTGGAACGGGCCGCGGCGGGGGAAATAACGCCCGGGGTACGTCGTCCACCTCGAAAAAGAAAACCAAAGCAGACGGTAACGACGATAATTCGAATCCGGGTTAAGGATGCATCGCGTCAGTAACTGTTATCTCTGAAGATAGTAGGCAGCCCGACCCGGCGTAAGCACAAACAGGTGCCTGCCCAGAAAAACCCGCTCATTTTGCGTCGGGAAGGGTCATCAGGTTTTTATTCGGTAGATTGATCATGGATCTTGATCCCCGGCTTCATGCGTATGACTTCGCCAATCTGGGATTCCTCGAAGATGAAGACATCGTGCTTGACCTTGCCGCGCTTCAGATTGCCAGCCCTGATCATCCGCAGCACTCTTTTGGCACGCTGATCGACCTGCTGGCCGGAATGGCGGCAGAGTTGGCCAGAATTGTTACGCCAAAGCATACCGCTGCAAGACAGGCTATCGCATTGGAAGGCACGTTCATGCGGCGCGGCTTCAGAGGTGCGCCTGAACCGCATGCCCGCAGCGCAGATATCTTTCGTGCGCTTGCTTCCCGGCAAGGCGCGCCACTCTCTCTTGCCATCTTGTACATAGCAACCGCCAGACGAGCGGGACTCACAGCCGTGTTGCTGGATACGACGACCGGCATTTTCATCCGTCTCGGTCGTGAGGAGGACGAGGCGATGTTCGCTGTAGACGCTGCGGGCGTTTTTCGTCCCGTCAGTCTCGCTCAGGACGGTCAAGATCCACGGGTTTGGCTGGCTCCAACGACAAACCGTATGACACTGGTCCGTCTTTTGGAAAACGAAGCAGACATGGTCGAGATACATGGAGACGTCGAAAGGGCCATCGCGCTGCGCAGTCGCATTACAAAGATCGCGCCAACCCATGCGAAGGCCTGGATCAACAAGGCCCGTGTTGACGACCGGGCGGGTAGGCCAGTTCATGCTAAAGAGAGCTTGATCGCTGCCCTAGAAACAACACGCGACTCAAAGCTGCGGCGAATGCTGAAAAGTAAGATTGCGTATTATATTAGCTGATGCCGCCAAGGCATTGTGATATATCCAGCTTTAGTAGATGATCCGGAGGTAGATTAATCTCGTATAATAATCAGCCATCATATAATCTATACACGGGAATCAATCATGGGCCCTGGCACCAGTAGCGACGTTTTAGTGATATTCTATGTAGCGATTGGGCTAATGCTAGCTTTTGTTGCCTTTGGCTTTGCTATGCGTCGTAAAGGGCGCTTGCAAGGTCGCAGAGTAGGTCTCGCGTTCGCGATGTTCTGCATACTGCCAGTTTTGCTCGGAATGGGATGGTACCTAACCAATGTATTATAGCTACTGGTTCTGGTATAAGATCGACGATCATATGCCGGAGCTATCAACGACCTAGCTGAATAATCGCGACGGCTAGATCTTAAAACTGTCGTATAGAGCAAATGCGTAAATGCGACTGCATGATTTAAAACGATGCTGAGCCTGTCAAATATGCCATGCGATATTAGAGGTTAACCTCGTTCTGACTCCATCATACGGCAATCAACCATTTCGCCTTATCTGCGCGACAACGCGTGTAACGGCCAGATCGGCGGTGACGTTGCCCAGGGTGCGGAAGATATCCGGTATGGTTTCGACTGCCAGCAATAATGGTAAAAGTCCGATTGGAACGTTCATCGCGATACAAACGGGACCGATGATTGCGAAGAACGATACTTGAGCTGGTAGCCCGACTGCAGCAACGCTAACCGCTGCGGCAACGAGTGCGCCGATGACCAACGTTCCGGGAGCGATCGTCACACCGTGCACATGCGCAAGATAAATTGCGACGGTGACGTTCGCTGCAGCACTCGCTGCCCGAAATATCGAAACCGCTAGCGGCAGGACAATCCCCGCCTCCTCCTTGCCAACGCCCAGTACGCCAGCGGCGTTGATCATCGCAGGAAGCGATGCCAACGACGATTGGGTGCTGGCCGCGACAATCTGAGCGGCCAGGGCCGCACGGGCGAATGTAAACGGGGATATGCGGCCCAATAGGGTGGCCACGATATACGATAGCGTTATCGTCACCAGGCAGGAACTTACGGCAAGCACGATATATTGTAGCAGTGCACCCGCTGCGCTGGCGCCAGCCTGGGTCCCGACCGAAAATGCGAGGGCAAACACTCCTAATGGTGCGATCAACAGGACCCAATGCACGATCACGAGCATGGCCTGCACGACAGCCTTGAAGAAGGTTAGCATACTGACCTTTAGTTCAGCCTCGATGTTGCCAACTGCAAAGCCGAACAAAACGGCGAATATGACCAATGGCACCATTGCGGTGTCGGAAGCGGCTTTCAACGGGTTGGCAGGGATGATGTTGGCCAACCAATCTCCTGCTGGTGCGATTTCGGGCGACATTCCACCGAGGGAGCGGAGGGACGCCGCTTCGGCGGAAACTGGCCAAAGATCGAGCGCCACAGTCGTAAAAGCCGCACTCACCAGGCAGGCGCTCATAAGCAGTATCGCGAACCACATCAACGCACGCGGAGCCGTCCTTCCGCCCGCGCCGCCGGAGGTGGCGGATACGATGCCAGTGACCAGAAGGGAGAAGACAAGCGGTACCACCGTCATTGTGAGCGCATCGAGCCAAAGCTTTCCGATCGGCCGCAAGACTATAAGGAACGTCTCGCTCGTCGAGTTGCCCGCAAGCGCAGCACCAGCGAACAGGCCAAGTGCCAACCCGCTGAGGATTCGTACTGACAAGCCCGTCATGGAAGCCACTCATCAAGTAGCCCCAGATGCGCGAATACGGCTCTTCTCATGTGTATGACCGCTGGGGCGGTGCCGCACACGCCTGGTGCTGAGCGCTAACAGGTATCATATCAAATACTCACGATGAAACATGGCCGATCGAGCTTCGTTCTCGTCAAGCTGTGGCCGGCAGTACTTTTGGAATGCGGTCGGGATAGGTATCTGCGACCTCAGGTTTGCTCGATACCGCGTCTCCGGGCTTGACTGCGGTGATCCGGACGGGGACCGATTTGGCGGCGGGAGTGTTGCTGCGTTCGTCCCTGTGGGCGAGGGGGAGGAGTGCATTCGTTTCGGGATAATAAGCTGCGCAACAGCCTTTCGGCACGTCGAACGCGACCACTTTGAAGCCGTCAACGCGTCGGTCGATACCGTCCGCGGACACAGTCGCGAATTCGATCACGCTTCCTTCGGACAGGTTGAGCTCGACGATGTCGTGTTCATTCATGAACACGACCATCCGTTCACCCGACACGCCCCGGTATCGGTCATTGTACGAATACACGGTAGTGTTGAACTGATCGTGGCTGCGGATCGTCATCAACTGGAGATGAGGATTCTGAGGCGCGTCGTCATCCTCATCCATCATGCCGGGCACGAACAAAAAGTTGGCCTTACCGGTTGGCGTGTCCCACTTGCGCGCCCGCGCGGCGATGGGGAGGTGGAAGCCACCAGGCTCTTTGATCCGCTCGTTGTAGCGATCGAACCCTGGAATAACTGCTTCGATCTTGTCGCGGATACGCGCATAGTCGGCGACCATGCCGTCCCAATCGATCGCTGCCTTGTCGCCGACAGTCGCCTTGGCCAAGGAGCCAACAATCCACGGTTCGGAACGGCATCCATCGGACGCGGGTTTGAGCGCGCCCGTCGAAGCGTGCACCATGGCGAAGCTGTCCTCGACCGTGACGCTCTGCTGACCGCCAGCCTGAATATCGCGTTCGGTGCGACCGAGCGCGGGCAGGATATAGGAGCGTTTGCCGTGCGTCAGATGACTGCGGTTAAGTTTGGTTGCGACGTAGACCGTCAGGCCAATGTCACCGACCTTGGCCCCAATACGATCGGTATCGGGAATGGCACGAAAGAAGTTGCCACCCATCGCCAGGAACGCATCGACTTCACCAGCAAGGATCGCCTCGCAGCATTCCGCAGTGTCATGGCCCCATTCGCGCGGTGAGGTGATTCCGAACGCCGCGTCGAGCTTTTGCAGGAAAGGCTCGGTAGGAGTCTTGTTGATGCCCACGGTGCGATCACCCTGAACGTTGGAGTGCCCGCGTATGGGGCAGGCACCGGCGCCCAGCCGGCCCATATTGCCCCGCAGTAGCAGCAAGTTGCAGATTTGCTGCATCGCGTCGCCGCCACGCCGATGCTGCGTGATGCCCATTCCCCAGCAGGCGATTACCCGATCCGCTTTCATATAAATCTGCCCGACTTGTTCGAGCTGCTCGCGTGATAGCGCGGTCCAATGCTCGATCTCATCCCAGGTCAGGGCGCGGACGTATTCGGCGAACGCCTCGAATCCGTGCGTGTGCTCGGTAATGAAATCGACGTCGAGTATGCGTAGAGAGCCCGCGGTACGCGCCGCATCATCAGCTTCGATCACCAGCTTGCACAACGCTTGCATGGCAACAATGTCACCACCAGTCCGGACTTGCAGGTAATTGGAGCTGATTTGTTGCCCCCGGCCAGTCAGCATTTCCATAGGGCTTTGCGGATCGGTGAACTTGACCAGTCCGCGTTCTTTCAGCGGGTTAAAGCTGACGATCGGCACGCCGCGCTTCGCCATGTCGTGCAGGTACCCTAACATGCGCGGGCTGTTGGTGCCAGGGTTCTGTCCGATGATGAAGAGCGCGTCGCAATGCGCCCAATCCTCAAGGGTAACGGTCCCCTTGCCGACGCCGATACTCTCGGGCAGGGCCACGGTGGTAGTGGCGTGACACATGTCGGAGCAGTCCGGAAAGTTATTGGTGCCCAGTACCCGGCCATAAAGCTGCCATAGGAAGGCAGCCTCGTTCGACGTGCGCCCCGATGTGTAGAGATTGACGCGTTTCGGGTCGAGCGCGCGTACCGTCTCTCCAATCTCGCGGATCGCCACGTCCCAAGCGACCGGTTCGTATGTATCGGTGGCGGCAT
>Ga0265798_10002651_pt1 | contig 26092 bp, 24 predicted proteins | sample P3T30metagenome_FD_192430 | JGI IMG/M metagenome (GOLD analysis project Ga0265798, IMG submission 192430) | Plant litter microbial communities from East Loma Ridge, Irvine, California - P3 T30 | ecosystem: Environmental > Terrestrial > Plant litter > Unclassified | place: USA: California...
TGTTATTGAAAATCTCATTTTTTCTGTTTCTTCTTGTTCTTTTCAGAACTTTTTTTATCCGCTTTCTTGTCTTTACCTCCTTTGGCTTTTGACTTTACCGAAAAATCCGTGGTTGCGGTGAGTTCGGCTATGCGTACAATGACGTCGACCGCCTTTTGCATGCTTTCCACGGGAACATATTCATATTTTCCGTGGAAGTTATGACCTCCGGCGAAAATATTCGGACACGGCAAACCCATGTAGGACAAGCGGCTTCCGTCGGTTCCACCGCGAATAGGCTTGATTAGCGGAGTGATCCCTACGTCCTTCATGGCCCTTTCCGCCAGATCCACGATGTGCATGACAGGTTCCACTTTTTCACGCATATTGTAATATTGGTCGACAATTTCCGCAACGGCGATATCTTCCCCGAATTGCTTGGCGAACTTTTCGTTGATCTCCTGTACGATCTTCAAAACCTTGTTCTTCCTTTTTATGAATTTCTTCATGTCGTGATCGCGGATGATCAGTTCCACGACACTTTCCTCGATGCTGCCCGATAGTCCGACAACGTGATAAAACCCTTCATATCCCTTTGTTTCCTGAGGAACTTCGCCTTTAGGCAACGCACTGATGAATTCGTTTGCGATCAGCATGGAATTGATCATTTTTCCTTTTGCATATCCGGGATGCACGCTTTTCCCTTTAAAAACGACCTTGGCACCTGCGGCGTTGAAGTTTTCATACTCCAACTCCCCTATCTGACTTCCATCCATGGTATACGCCCACTGCGCACCGAATTTGCTGACATCGAAAAAATCGGCACCGCGCCCAATTTCCTCATCCGGAGTAAAGCATACCCGGATCTTGCCGTGTTTGATATCCGGATTGCTGATCAGATATTCCATAGCGGTTACGATTTCCGTAATTCCGGCCTTGTCGTCGGCGCCAAGCAGGGTCGTGCCATCGGTCGTGATCAGCGTCTGCCCCTTATACTGTAGCAAATCTTTAAAATAGGACGGCGAAAGGACAATATTCTGTTCCGCGTTCAGTATAATATCCTTACCGTTATAGTTCTCCACGATCTGAGGCTTGACATTCGCTCCCGTAAAATCCGGGGACGTGTCGTAATGCGAGACGAAACCTATTGTGGGCACGTCATGCTCCACATTTGATTCCAGCGTTCCCATCACGTAACCTTTGCGGTCCTTCGTGACATCCGTCATACCGATCGCCTTTAATTCCTTTGCCAACAAAGTAGCCAGGACCAACTGCTTTGACGTACTTGGCGTTGTTGTCGACTTGGCGTCGCTTTCGGTATCCAGGGTTACATAACTGAAGAACCGATCAATAATATGCTGCATAAAATCAAATTTTAACAAAGGTAGAAATTAGAGGGCGTTTCACAATGTTAAGATTTTAATGATGATCGCGCTTGTCATGCTGATATAATCCGTCGGCTTCAATTCGATTCGGATGCAAATTACATTATCCGATGCAAATCATCCGACGATAAACGCTTACTGTCGTTTGTTGTCGTTTGTAAACGTTTGTTGTCGTTTAATCACTTAATTATAAACATTTTATATAAAGACAGCATTATTTTAATACTGATCACTTCGTCGTCTGGAATTAATGCAGCACGGTAGTTCCTTTTAAACGGATATCCCTGCTCGATGAACCCACTCTAATCTCAAACATACCTGTGTCGTACCCAAATTTCTTATCGGAAACCTTATAATATGAAAAAGCAGAAGTATCCAATTTCACTGTTACCGTCTTCTTTTCTCCTTTTTTCAGATAGGTTTTACAAAAACCCTTCAATTCCTTTTCCGGCCGCTCTACCGGCGATTTCAGCTGAGTCACATAAACCTGGGAGATTTCGGCACCGTCAGATTTACCGGTGTTTTTAATCGTATAAGAAACCAGCACCATCCCTTTGCTGCTCTCATCTATGCGAAGATTGGAATATTCAAAGGTGGTATACGACATTCCGAATCCGAACGGAAACTGTGGCTGGACATTCGCTCTGTCATAATAGCGATATCCGATATCGAGGCCTTCTTTATAAGAAACCCGCTTGTCTCCGTCGGCATCGTAATAACTGTTGAAAGTCGGATTGTCCTCCCACTTTTTCTCAAAGCTCGCCGGAAGTTTCCCGCTTGGATTGACTTTTCCGAAAAGGATTTCCGCCGCAGCGGTTCCGCCTTCCTGCCCCGGAAACCAGGCGTGCAGCAAACCTTTCACTTTCGGAAGCCAGTTTTGCATCGCCACGTTTCCTCCGGCGTTGAGCACCACGATCGTATTCGGGTTTGCAAGCGCAACCGTTTCGATCAATTGCGCATGATAAGGCGGAAGCTCGAATGTTCTGTCGAATCCCTCACCTTCCGTAGACGAATCGAAACCTAGCGACAAGATGACAACGTCCGCCTCCGTGGCCGCTTTCCGGGCCTGAGAAAAATCGACATGTTCCATATAAACCGCAAAACCGATATTCGCCTGTCCTGCATTTTCGTAAAATTCCAGTTTAACCTCGTATTCCTTCCCGGCCTCCAGCGAAATTTCATCGATTCGCGTCAGCGCGGCATGATCGCCCCATTCGTCAATTACTTTCTTACCGTCAACGAAAAGCCGGAAGCCATCATCGCCCCGGACAGCAAATTTGTGAAGGCCCGTTTGCTCAGCGCGAATGACGCCGGTATAGCGCAGCGAGAAATGATCTTCGGCCACTCCGGCGTGCGGAGATTGGTTCCAGTTGTGATCCGGATTCGCATCTATAACCGATGCCACCGCCTTGCCTTCGAGGTTTTGGTTATTGAAATACTCCGCCTTCAGGCCTTTTACCTGGGAACCTTTTGCCGTGTAAAACGGCGAACTTGCGACATAAGTTTCCATCGTCGGGATCGCATTCTTGACAAATGTAACCTTGGCGTTTCCCGCCATTTTCCGGATTCCGTCAAGCAAAGAAACAGAACGAAACGGAACGGTCAGCGAACTGCCGCCACCGGTAACGAACGTATCGGCATTAGGTCCGATAACCGCGATTTTTTTAACGGATTTGGAAAGCGGAAGTATATTGTCGTTCTTCAGCAAGACCATTCCTCCCCTGGCAAGATCCAGCGCCACTTTGGAATTCATAGGGTTTTCTTTGAGTTCGGGGGCCATCTGATATTTAGTGTCGTAAAATCCGAAACGAAAAATAATCCTGAGAATGCGCATTACATGGTCGTCAATTACCTTTTCAGACAAAATTCCGCTCTTGACGGCCGGCAGCAGCGTTTGCCTGTTCATGAACTTTCCAGACGGCATTTCCAGATCCAGTCCTCCTTTGGCGGCGGCGACTCCGTCATAGGTCGCGACCCAATCGGACATGACGAACCCGTCGAATTTCCAGTCGCCTTTGAGAATGTCGTTGTTCAGATGCTGGCTTTGGGTAGCATGTTCGCCGTTGACCAGATTGTAGCTGTTCATAACCGCTCCTGCTTTTCCTTCCTGTACCGCCATTTTAAACGCCGGCAAATAAATTTCCTGAAGCGTCCGCTCATCTACATCGGAGCTAACATTGTTGCGGTCCCACTCCTGGTTGTTGGCGGCAAAGTGCTTCACGGTAGCAACCACGCCCTGGCTCTGCACACCTTTGATATATTGGACGGCCATTTTTCCCGAAAGAAAAGGATCTTCGCCCAGATATTCGAAATTGCGTCCGTTCATCGGCGCCCGGTAAATATTCACGCCGGGAGCGAGCAAAATATGAACCCCGCGTTCCCTGGCATCTTTGCCCAACGCTTCGCCAAGTATGAAGGAAAGATCCGTGTCCCAGGTGGCGGCCGTCAGAATGGAAGCGGGATAAGCCGTGGTCTTTCCATAGTTTCGCGTTCCGACCGGACCGTCCGTCATCTTGATTTCCGGAAGTCCCAGACGCTCGATACCCCGAATGTAAAAGTCGTTATGGCCTCCCATATAATCGATTTTTTCCTCAAGCGTCATTTTAGAAAGCAGGTCAAGGGCGCGTTCTTCGGCAGTTGCCTTGATATCCTTGTAGGTCTGAGCCTGAATCATGGCAGCGGCCAGGACAGCGGTGATTACGAATGGTATCTTCATCTGGGTATAATTATATTAGTGTATATTTTTGGACGCACGCATCCGGATTGTGCGTTGGACGACTGACGTCAATCTTCCCAAAATGCTTTTTCCTTGCGGATTTCCGATAACAGAATGGCATTGACATCCACTTTTGCTTTCTTTAACACATAAACGGCAGTGCCTTTTTCACGTGCGAACATGTTTTTGACAATTCCCGTCCTCTCAACGGATTCAAAAAACACACGTTCGCGCTTGCGCCCCGGGTCGTCGTCACCGGCTTCCTGTACCAAAACGATATTTACGATCGGACGGCCAAGGTCGAACCAGTAAAGGTAATCCGCGTTCATGGTTACGGCCCGGATGTCCCGCGTCGTATAATAGTTTATGGCCCCGGCCTGCCCGTAATTGTCGCACAAAATGATGGTTCGTTCCGATTCCGGCAAAGTTGATAGCGACCGGTCCACGTGAGCGGCAAGTTCCTTCCAACCGAGCATATCGGCAAAATCCTGAGGCAGGTCGTGGTCTTTTCCGTCTTCCCATCGCGCCAGATGCAAATTTTTCAGGTCGGCCATGCGTTGCTTCATAATTTCAGGAGAGGAAACGGGAAACGCTATCGGATAAATGGCGATAAAGAACCCGATCGGCAGCGCCAGGCAAATCCCTCTAATGACGATGCCGATGTTGCCATGAAGCCGCTTTTCGAGGATGAACGCACCAAAAACGACGAATATCGGATATAATGCAATCGCGTAATAACTCTTGGCGCTCAACAACGTGAACAAGGCGAGAGTTATGACCAGGCTCCATCCGAAAATGCGGTAGGCTTTGAACGGTTTGTAGAAAAAAAGTGCTGCCAGAGCCGCGATCATGACGTGGATGAATCCGATGCAAAACAGCAGTTGTTCCTTAAAGAAATCAGGGGTGGAGACGTTAACCAATTGGGTATCCCTGAGAAGCGCCATGTGCCGGACAACCGGAAATCCATGTATAAATTGCCAGATCAGGTTCGGAAGGATCAAGGCGAAAGCGGCTGCCGACGCCCACCAGAAATGCCTGGTAAAAAACAGGTTTCGCAAGGGTGAAAAGATGCATGCTGTCAAAAACCCGAAAGCCATGATGGCGATATTGTACTTGTTCAGAAAGCCTAAAGCCAGGGAAAGCAGGGCAAAATAGAGCCATTTCGGGCGTGTTTGCTGGATGTAACGAATAATGGCGTAGCAGAAAAACGTCCAGGCCAGAACCTCAAAAGAATTGGGCTGCAAGAGCATGTTAAGCCTCAGCAGCACCGAGAACAACAAGGAAAATGCACCCAGGATGAGTGCGAACAACCCTCCGCCCAGGGATTCTATCGCTTTCCAGACGACCACCATCGTCAGGGCTCCGAAAAGGCACGGAAAAAATTTTACCCAAAAAAAAGTATTGCCCAATAATCCGATGAGCATCGAAATCCATGATGTCATCGGCGGAACCGACAAATATCCGAATGCGGGATGCGCTGCCTGGTCCAGGTGCAAAAACTCGTCCCTGTGCAGTTCGTATACATCATCCATAAGAGCGAAGGTGAGCACGAATTTGGCGATCACGAACAACAGCAACAGTAAATTTCTTTTCATGGTTTGGACTCAGAACGGTTAAAGTTAGGAAAACATAACATTGAGTTTTAACGGATTCCATTAATTTTATCGAAAACAATGCGATGCAGATCCAAAAATTACCCTCCGACGGCGGGATGCTCTACACCGAAACCAACCTCGACCGGCTTTTCCCCGAACCGCTCAATGCCATAACTTCCCTGCTTTTTCTTGTCCTGGCGCTGTATTGGTTCCTGCGTCTGAGACGGGAATACAAGCAACAGGCCTATCTTACCTTCTCGGTTTTTTTGCTGACGATAGGAGCGATCGGCGGCAGCATTTACCACGGCTTGAGGCAATGGCGCATCTTCATCATGATGGATTGGCTGCCGATCATGCTGCTTTGCGTCTTCACCGGAGTGTATTTTATCGCCAAACTGACGCGTTGGTACATCGCGGCAATTCTTGTTGGCGGATATGCGGCTTTCCAGTATTATATCAGGATGCAGATCCGGAATAACGAAGACATTCAGGTTTACATCAACCTCAATTATGCCATATTGGGATTGCTTGTACTGCTGCCGGTGATCGCCTATTTATACAAAACGCAGTTCAGGTTCGGAAAATGGGTCGGTTTCGCCTGGCTGGCTTTTATGCTTGCACTTGCTTTCAGGATAGCCGACAAATATGAATGGATTCCTGTGGGAACACACTTTTTATGGCATGCTTTCGGAGCGGTGGCGGCCCATTGCATGCTGGAATTCGTCTATCAGGTAAACAAGGTTTATCCGACAACAAACGACAACAAACGTTTACAAACGACAGTAAACACTTAAAAACGGATTCTCCCGAACCTCTTTTTTACTTTTGGCAAACGTTCCTGCTATTCGTAGATTTGCGGCCAATGGCGGATATGCTTCTGCCTAATCCAATTAGTACCGATGAGAATAGACATCATTACCGTTTTACCCGATCTTTTGCGCTCACCGTTCGAAGGTTCCATCATGCGACGGGCGATTGACAAAGGCCTCGTGGAGGTGCACATCCACAATTTGCGGGATTACACGGTACAGAAACAAAAAAGCGTCGACGATTACCAGTTCGGAGGAGGGGCCGGAATGGTCATGACGATACAGCCCATCGACGATTGTATCACGAAACTCAAATCGGAACGGGAATACGACGAGATCATCTATATGACGCCGGATGGCGAAACCCTGAACCAGCAAACAGCCAACCGGATGTCGTCCTTTAAGAACATCATTATCTTGTGTGGACACTATAAAGGAGTGGACCAACGCGTACGCGATCACTTTATAACGATGGAAATGTCCATAGGCGATTACGTGCTGAGCGGAGGTGAATTGGGTGCGTTGGTGTTGTCCGATGCATTGATCAGGCTGATACCGGGCGTTTTGTCGGATGAGACTTCCGCCCTGACGGACAGTTTCCAGGACAACCTGCTCGCACCACCGGTGTACACGCGGCCGGCGGAGTACAAAGGCTGGAAGGTGCCCGATGTTCTGTTGAGCGGACACGCGGCCAAAATTGAAAAATGGCGTGAAGATATGGCCTATGAGCATACAAAGAACCGGAGACCCGATTTGCTCGGTGAAGAATAAACAATGAATAAAATATTTCATCGATATTGGTGCGGATTCATGGCGCTCTACCTGCTTAATTGCTGTATAGACGCTCCTGATGCTCATAATCGATGGAAGCAGGAAAGCCTGGCTTACAACGAACAGGAAAGCGTAATTGAGATTGTGGTCGAAAGCGTTCTGGGTTTCGGTGACGTCATTGCGGAATACGACGATGCGGATCCCGAAGACGATTACTCATTAAAAAAGAATATTGCATTAGACCTGTTTCTTGTTCCCGAAATGCCATCGGGCCAGGCAGAAGCGCCTGAAACAGCATTGGCATTCAATCCCGTTTGCAAAAACCTGAATCCTCAGGAATTTGCACGATACTTTAATCCGCCGCCGGAATTGTGATGATCTACCTTTGAAAGCGCCATTTGGCGAAAAAACGATCACCAACATTTAAAGCATCAACATGATACCAAATATTTCCAGGATTTTCCTGGCAGTTGCCCTATGCGCTTTCGTGAACGCCTGGGCTCAGGACAAAAAAGAAAAGGCGGATAAAGACAGTTTATTTGTAAACGAGGTACAGGAGCATTCCGGACCGCCAAAAGTATTACATGCCGAACCTTTGTTTATCGACCTCATCCGGGACCTTGGAGCGCGAAAGGGAGAAAAAGAATGGAACGTCGGACTTGGCATTGCCGACCACAACGATCACGACGAATACGTGGCGCTTGTAGAATATGAATGGGCGCCGGCTGACAGGCTCGGACTCGAAATCGAATTGCCGTTTTCGCTCTATTACCCTACGACAAGTGATGCGAAGGCGCCAGGAAGCAAACTGAACAGCCTTAAAATGGCGGCGCAATACACGTTCTTCGTGTCCGAAAAGCTAAAGACATCCATGGCTTTCGGATACATACATGAATTTGAACTGAATGAATTCAGGAGATATGAAAGGTCTAAAATAGTTACCGGAAATGTTTACAACCCGTTTTTTGTGGGAGCCAGGCGCTGGGGCAACAATTTCCATACGTTGCTTTACGCGGGACCCCTGTTCGCGCATCATTTCGGTCATGCTGAACTGGAAACCACCTGGCAAATTAACTCGAATGTGCATTACATGATTCCGGGGACGCGCAATTTTATCGGAATCGAGTTCAACAAGGAGCTGCACGGATCGGATTTCGACATGACGATCCGGCCTCAGATGAGGGTCGGGATCACCGATAAAATGCTGATTGGCATTGTCACAGGAATACCGATCGCACGTGAAAGCGAGAGATTCAGTACGTTCCTGAGATTGATTTACGAGCCGGGACACCAATAGCCCTGATGCAAGCGGCCAGCCTTTTGAAAAAAACGCCGTAATTTTGCGCGGTTGCCAAAGCGACCAACGGAAGCTTATGGCAGGCGCAGGAAAATCAGGCGTTTTTGAGAAAGCTGATAGCGGCAGCAGGATGAGCTCCTGAAAAAGATTCTGAAATAGGATATCCTCTTAAAAAAAGGACTTTATAAAAATCTTTCTACTTTCGACATTCGACATTCGACTTTTTTATTACCTTTGCGCCCACATTAGCCCAACCTCTGACGATAATCGTGCATGTTGCGTTGATTTTCACTTTTTTAAATATTAAGTCATGGCAGATTTAATGAAATTCGTTCAGGACGAATTCGTAGCAAGAAAAGATTTCCCTGATTTCGGGGCCGGAGACACGATCACGGTTTATTACGAAATCAAAGAGGGTGAGAAAACCCGTACGCAGTTTTTCAAAGGCGTAGTGATCCAACGCAGAGGTTCAGGCAACACTGAAACTTTCACGATCCGCAAAATGTCAGGTGCAGTCGGAGTAGAGCGTATCTTCCCGGTTAACCTTCCGGCATTGCAAAAAATCGAAATCAACAAGAAAGGCCACGTTCGTCGTGCCCGTATCTTCTACTTCCGCGAGCTTACAGGTAAGAAAGCGAAAATCAAGGAAGAAAAAAGACAAAGAGCTTAATTCTTGTTTTGAATACAGAAGCCCCGGAATTCCCGGGGCTTTTTTTATGCCGTACATTTTCCGAATGCCGTATTTTTGATAACTTCTCTTTTTTTCCACAAAATCCATTGTCCGCTTTTACTAGTTTTGGGCTCATCAAATCGCATAAATGGGTACCTTCGTAATCAGTAAACGCTTTAACGGCGACTTCAAATTCATCTTCGCCTCCCGCCGGGGCAAGACGATTTTCACAAGCATCGGCTGCAAGCACAAAACCGACTCCGAGCTCATGATCCAGGCCATCAAAGAAAATCTCGATCAATTCGCCTTCACGAAAATCAGGAATGCCGGCGGGAAATACATGTTCCGGCTTTCAAAAGACGGGCTCGTGCTGGCCAACAGCCGTAAATACTCGACCGAATTGCGTCTCCAGAAAGGCATAGACGAAATAACAAAGTACGTCCCGACAGCCGAAATACTCGATTTTTCAGAGAACGACTTCGTTTTTCCGGAAGGCGAATCTGTATTTTCCGAAGAAGTTTAAATTTTGGGCGTTGCGCCGGCCACAACTATGCGCGTGACAAGTCGGTCCGGTCTGGCCGCCGCCAGGCTGTCCGCTTCAATTTTTTTTGAATGAGCAGCTTCGCCTCATCCAAAAAAGGATTTCCGCTTCCATCCTTAACGCGATCGCATGAAGCAAAGGTTATCCCGGTCAAAAAAGGGAACCAAAACAGGAAAATAGTCAGTGCCGATGCATAACAAACCTGCGTATTCTTAATTTCAAAATCTACTTTTTGCGAAATCCCGAAATAAAGTCGTTCCCATTTCCATAATTCCAAAATACAACGTTTTCGCTTCTCAAAATTCCGCTCGACAAAACCTGTTTACTTATATTTGTAGCCGTGCCTTTTCGGCTACTTAACAAACCAACACCCGAGGCGCAGCCGAACAGTATGGAGCGCCGCGGAATAAAATTCCTAAAATGTCAGATAAAGCAAAAATCCTCTACACTATTACGGACGAGGCTCCGATGCTCGCCACTCATTCCTTTCTTCCCATTGTGCAAGCCTTTACGGCACCGGCGGGAATTTCGGTTGAAACCCGCGACATCTCCCTGGCCGGGCGTATCATAGCCAACCTCTCCGATTATTTGGGCGAAGGCCAGCATGTAAGCGACGACCTTGCGGAACTCGGCCAACTGGCCACGACGCCGGAGGCCAACATCATCAAATTGCCCAATATTTCCGCCTCCGTACCTCAGCTTAAAGAAGCCATAAAAGAACTTCAGTCCCAGGGTTACGCCCTGCCCGACTATCCGGAGGATCCAAAAACCGACGAGGAAAAAACCATAAAAGCGAAATACGCCAAGGTGCTCGGATCGGCCGTCAACCCGGTGCTTCGCGAAGGCAATTCCGATCGCCGCGCTCCCAGAGCAGTGAAAAATTACGCCAAAAGCCATCCGCATTCCATGGGTGCCTGGTCGCCAGATTCCAAAACCCACGTGGCCAGCATGGAATCCGGGGATTTTTATGCCAGCGAAAAATCGGTAACCGTTGCGGAAGCCGATACGTATACCATTAAATTCTTAGGCAACGACGGAACTGAAAAGGAACTGAAAGCCGCTGCCAGATTACAGGCAGGTGAAATTATAGATTCATCGGCGCTGAGCCTTTCCGCTTTGAAGGAATTCGTATCGAAGGAGATCGAAGATGCCAAGGCGAAAGGGATTTTGTTCTCTGTCCATTTGAAAGCTACGATGATGAAAGTGTCCGATCCGATCATTTTCGGGGCCATCGTCGACGTTTTCTTTAAAGATGTATTTTCCCGATACGCCGATCTTTTTTCACGGCTAGGCATCGACACCAAAAACGGACTTGGCGACGTCTACGCCAAAATTGCCGGACAGCCTGAGCAGGCCGAAGTCGAGGCAGCGCTCAATGCCGCCATCGAAAACGGCCCGTCCATCGCTATGGTAAATTCAGACAAAGGCATCACCAACCTTCATGTCCCGTCGGACGTCATCGTCGACGCTTCTATGCCGGCCATGATCCGTACTTCGGGCCAGATGTGGGACAAGGAAGGAAAACCTCAGGATACGAAAGCCATTATCCCGGACAGATGTTACGCCGGCCTTTACGTGGCTGCAATCGAAGACTGCAAGAAAAACGGCGCGTTCGATCCTAAAACGATGGGTTCCGTGCCAAACGTCGGTCTTATGGCGCAAAAGGCTGAAGAATACGGCTCCCACGACAAAACGTTCCAGGCGGAAGCCGACGGTACGATCAAAGTCCTGAATTCAAATGGGGAATCCTATTTCGAGCAAGACGTCCAAAAAGGCGATATTTTCCGCATGTGCCAGACCAAAGACGCTCCGATCAAAGATTGGGTGAAACTGGCCGTGAACCGCGCCCGACTGTCAGATACTCCTGCCGTTTTCTGGCTCGATGACCAACGCGCGCACGATCGCGAACTTATCAAAAAGGTGAACGAATACCTCAAGGATTTCGACACGAATGGACTTGATATACAGATCCTGGATCCGGTTGCCGCGACCAAATTCTCATTGGACAGGATCCGAAAAGGCCAGGACACGATTTCGGTTACCGGAAATGTCCTTCGCGACTACCTGACCGACCTCTTCCCTATCCTGGAACTCGGGACATCTGCAAAGATGCTTTCCATCGTTCCGCTCATGAACGGAGGCGGCCTGTTCGAAACCGGAGCCGGCGGATCGGCGCCTAAACACGTCGAGCAATTCGTTGAAGAAGGTTATCTCAGATGGGATTCGCTTGGAGAATTTCTTGCGCTCGGCGTCTCTTTGGAACATTTGGGCCAGACGCAAAACAATGCAAAGGCGCTCGTTTTGTCTGAAGCTTTGGACAACGCGAACGAAAAATTCCTTGAGAACGACAAATCCCCGGCACGTAAAGTGGGACAGATCGACAACCGTGGTTCGCATTTTTACCTTGCTTTATATTGGGCCCAGGCTTTGGCAGCCCAGGATAAGGATGCCGACCTGAAAAAGATTTTCGAGCCGGTGGCCAGGCAGCTGTCTGAAAGCGAATCGGCGATCGACTCTGAACTGATCGCATCACAGGGAAAACCACAGAATATCGGAGGCTATTACAAGCCGGACCGTGCGCTTACCGAAAAAGCGATGCGACCGAGCCAGACGCTCAATGACATTCTCGCTTCGATTAAATAATCATTAAAGGCTGTCTTCGGGCGGCCTTTTTTATTATCATTCGGATGCGCGTCAAATATTTTCCGGAATGGTACGTTTTCCCTTACAAGTGCAACCGATCAAGCGATAATCATCAACAATCATGAAACGAAAATTTACACTTTGGGTTCTCGGATTTTTCCTGGCGCTCTTTCCTAAACTCCATGCCCAGCAATTCACGCTTTCCGGAACCATTTCCGATCAGGGAAACAACGAAACCCTCATCGGCGCAAGCGTTTTCATCCTGGAAACGAAAACAAGCCTGATCACGAACGAATACGGTTTTTATTCCGTGACGCTTCCGCAGGGAACATATACCGTCAAAATCAGTTATTACGGCTTTTCCGACTTTACGGAAACGGTCGTCCTGGACAAAAACATCAGAAAGAACATCACAATGTCTACTACGACAGAGGAACTTCAGGAAGTGATCGTGGACGTCAACGCGCCGCGGGCCAACATTCGCAAACCGGAAATGAGCGTCAACAAGCTTACGATGGCAGAGGTAAAAAAAATGCCCGTCGTTTTAGGCGAAACTGATGTCCTGAAATCGATATTGCAATTGCCGGGCGTTACCAATGCGGGTGAAGGCGCGTCGGGATTTAACGTACGCGGAGGGGCCGCCGACCAGAACCTCATTCTCCTTGACGAGGCGACCGTTTACAATTCGTCCCATCTTTTCGGATTTTTTTCGGTATTCAATTCCGATGCGATCAAAGACCTCAAATTGTACAAGGGCGGGATCCCGGCTCGCTTCGGCGGACGCGTTTCCTCTGTTCTTGACATTTATCAAAAAGAAGGCAACAACAAGGAATTCCATGCCAGCGGAGGTATAGGCGTGATTTCGAGCCGACTGCTTGCGGAAGGCCCGATCGTCAAAGAAAAAGGATCGTTCCTTTTGGCCGGGCGCGCTTCCTACGCCCATCTTTTTCTCAAGTTGACCGACAATGAAAACTCCGCTTACTTTTACGACCTCAGCACGAAACTGAGTTATTCCCTGAACGACAACAATAAGTTGTTCCTTTCCGGATACTTCGGGCGCGACAACTTCCGGATCAATGAAAATTTTGAGAATACGTATGGGAATTCGGTGCTGAACCTGCGTTGGAACCATCTGTTTTCCGAAAAGCTGTTCACGAACCTGTCTTTGATCTACAGCGATTATTATTATGGACTGCAACTCGATTACATCGGATTTAAATGGGATTCCGGCATCAAAAACTTCAATTTCAAATATGATTTCAAGCATTACCTGACAAACGATTTCAAGCTTTTTTACGGACTGAATGCGATCTATTACGATTTCAACCCGGGAGAGATTACGCCTTCGGGTGACGATTCTCCGATAAATCCGCGGAAGCTCGAGCAAAAATATGCGGTCGAGCCGGCCTTGTACCTCGAAGCCGAACAATCCCTGGGCAGCCGGATTACCGTGAATTACGGCCTGCGTTACAGCATGTTCTACCGCCTGGGGTCGCAAACACTCAATATTTACGCAAACGATCGCCCGGTAACTTACGACCAATCGCTCAAGATTTACGAAAAAGCAGATCCGATCGGGACGCGGACTTACGGCCGGGGCGAAACCATTGCAGATTTCAACAACCTTGAGCCACGCGCTTCCGTTGCTTTCGAGATTAATCAGGATCAGTCGGTAAAGGCGAGCTACAACCGCATGGCGCAGTATCTTCATCTGATCTCGAACACGTCATCGCCTACGCCGCTTGACGTTTGGGCGCCGAGCGATCAATTTTTGAAGCCGCAGGTGCTGGATCAATATGCTTTCGGATATTTCCGGAATTTCAGGAATGACGCCTATTCGCTTGAAACCGAAGTATTTTACAAAACCATGAAGAACCGAGTCGATTACATTGACGGAGCCGATCTTATCGCCAACGACGCAATCGAACAAGTCGTGCTATCCGGCAAGGCCCGCGCATTCGGCCTGGAAATCCTGTTTCGCAAAAACACGGGTAAACTCAACGGTTGGGTTTCTTACACGCTGTCGCGATCCGAGCAGCAAACGCCAGGCCGGAACGCCTTGGAACCCGGAATTAACAACGGCCAGTGGTACAAAACGGGTTATGACAAACTCCATAATCTTGCCGTGACCGCTTCTTACGAACTGACGAAAAAATGGATGTTCGGGGCCAATTTCGCGCTTCAATCCGGGCAACCTGTTACGTATCCCAACGGTTATTACGAGTACCAGGGCATCAAGATCCCGAGTTACGGCCTTAGGAACGAGAACCGTCTTCCTGCCTATCATCACCTGGACGTTTCGGCGACTTACGTTCCAAAACCGGAGCGGAAAAAAGGCTGGCAAAGCGAATGGGTGTTCAGCATCTACAATTTGTATAACCGCATGAATTCCGCGTCTATATCTTTCCGTCAAAATGAGGATACGGGCGCCAATGAAGCGGTCCGGCTCTCTATTTTCGGAGTTATCCCAAGTGTTACCTACAATTTTAAATTCTGACCATGAAAAAGATAAGCGCCCTTTTAGTTCTGTTATGCATTTTTACGGGATGCGAGGAAGTCGTCGATGTTGATCTCGACACCCAAAAACCACGGCTTGTTATCGATGCCTCGATCGATTGGGAAAAAGGCACGGCCGGCAATCTGCAAACCATCCGGCTGACCACCACAACGGCATATTTCGACCCGAATGTGCCGCCGGTTTCCGGAGCGAGCGTGATCGTTACCGACGCCAACGGACAAACGTTCGATTTTATCGAAAATCCGGCCACAGGGAATTACATCTGCAACGACTTTATCGCGCAAATCGGGCAGATATATACGCTGACGGTTACGTATGCCGGACAGACCTATACAGCTCAGGAAACTCTGATCGGCGTTCCGGAAATCACGGCCGTCGAGCAGGATAACGAAGGTGGTTTCCTTGGCGAGGATATCGAAGTCCGCTTTTATTATCAGGACGATGCGAATACGCAAAATTATTATCTCGAGCGCTTCGATTCCGACGTAATCCCTGTTCCGGATTTCAGCGTGTCCGATGACGAATTCATCAACGGGAACCTGTCGTTCGGGATTTTCAGCCATGAAGACCTCGAACCCGGCGATGAAGTAGGCATCCGGCTTTACGGCATCGACCGCCGCTATTACGATTATATGGAAAAACTGCTCATGATCACCGACGGAGGCGGGCCTTTCGGGACGGCTCCGGCAACGGTCCGCGGCAATATCATAAACCAGACGGACGAATCGAATTTCGCGTTGGGTTATTTCAGGCTGGCGGAAGTCGACCGCCGGACATTTGAAATCCAATAAGAATTTTCTTAAATCCGTTAAAACGAAAACAAAAAAGGGGCAAATTCCGGAACCATCAAAAAATCCGCAAAAATTATCGGATTGCTGGCATTGTAAACGTATCAGATTGTCCGCACACACAAAATAAAGTACCTTGCAAGACTCTAAAAATCTCAGTCTTTGAAACCACACGTTTTCATCGCGCTCTTCCTGTTGTTATTTACCAGTGCCGAAGCCCAGCTCGGTTTCTGTACAGGAAGTAAGGGCGACCCCGTTTTCGCTGAAGATTTCGGCAGCGGAACCGGCTTTGGGCCTGCACTTCCCGCCGGAACGACATCGTACAATTTTATTTCCGGCGTGCCGAACGACGGCCAGTATACACTCAGCAATACCACGATGATGAACGGCAACTGGGTCAACCGGGAGGATCACACCCCGGGCGATGCGAACGGCAAGGCGCTTATCGTCAACGCCAGTTTTACGCCTGGTGAATTTTACCGCCGCAACGTCAGCGGGCTTTGCGTGAATACGACATTTGAATTTTCGGCCTGGCTCATCAACGCTTATAATCCGTCGAGCAATGCCTGCGGCGGTTCGGGAATCCCGATCAACGTCAAATTCCAGATCTGGGACCAGACGGAAACCCAATTACTTAAAGAAGGCGATACGGGCAATATACCGGGTTCGGCTACAGCCGATTGGGTTCAGTACGGCATGACCTTTACGGTGTTGCCGGGCCAGACGTCGGTCGTTTTGAAAATGCTCAACAACGGCGCCGGCGGATGCGGGAACGATCTCGCCATCGATGACATTTCGTTCCGGTCCTGCGGAGATGTTGCTTCGGTTACCTATGGATCAGATTCGGCCGTGGAATCCTGCAGCGATCAGCTCCCGGCCCAGTTCAATCTCCAGCTTAACATTTCGGGAGCAAATCCTCACGTCTATCAATGGCAGTCGAGCCCGGATGGAAGCGTCTGGACGGATATCGCCGGAGAAACCAGTCAGAATTACGCCACGCCACCGCTTGCGGCACCGGGTTTTTTTCGCGTGAAGATCGCCCAGGACATTGCCAACATGAACAATCCGTTTTGTTATACGTTGTCGGATAGTTTCCAATTCTCCGTGCTTCCCCAGCCCGCGAGTCCGTCGAATCCGTCGAATATCGCGGCTTGCGCCAATGATATTTCCATACCTATTTTATCGGTTACGGTGCCTGCGGGTACAACGGTCGATTGGTACGATGCCGCAACCGGAGGAACGCTCCTGCTGTCGAACAGTGTAAATTTCCAGACCAATGTAGCGGGAACATATTATGCCGAAGCCGTCAGCGGACCGTGCAAAAGCCCTTCCCGAACGCCCGCTACTTTAAACCTATACTCTGCTCCCCAATTTCCTTCTACGCCCGAACCGATGGTTGAAATCTGCAGCGGTACAGCAGCTGTCCTGAGCGCCGGAATTTCGGCCGTGAGCTACAACTGGCAACCCGGTGGTGCCACCACGCCGTCGATAAGCGTAACCGAAGCCGGACTTTACACGTTGACGGCCACATCGGCTAACGGATGCAGCAGTACAAGGGAATTCGGTGTAATCGTACATCGGGCACCAGAAATAGCGAACATTTCAAACCAAGGCTCGACCGTTACGGTTACGACGACTTATCCGGGCAGTTTTGAATATTCACTCGACGGATTTTTCTGGCAGCAATCGAATGTGTTTGAAAATCTGGAAGGTGGCCTGATCACGGTTTTCGTGCGCGACCTATATGATTGCGGAAGCGATTCCGAAGAGTATCTGCTCATCCTTCCTCCTGCCTATTTCACGCCGAACGCCGACAATTTCAACGACACGTTCACCATAAAAGGTATCGAACTCACGACGCAAACTAAAGTGGCGATTTTCGACCGGTACGGGAAATTCATCAAAATGCTGACGCCGACCGATGCTTCCTGGGATGGTACCATCGGTGGAAAGCCTGCTCCTTCGACCGATTACTGGTTCCGGGGCGCATTTGACGGAGGAAAGGAAATCAGAGGACATTTTTCACTCAAGCGATAATTTGCTAAATTTGGGCGAACCCGACCGCCATCTGCCAAAATATGTCATCACACCACATCGTCAGGGACGACCAGGAACCCGCTTTGATCATTGCCAACGGAGAATCCTGCTCGATGGAACTGCTCAATCAATTGCTCGAATGGTCGCCTTTGGTCATCGTGCTTGATTCGGCTATGGACAGGGTTGCTACGCTAGGCATTAAGGTCGACGTGCTGCTCGGGGATTTCGACCGGGGATTCGATCCCGTCATTCACGAAAATTACCAGTATCCGATAGAGATCGTCTACACGCCCGACCAGGACAAGACCGACCTTGAGAAGGCATTCGATTATCTGATCGACAGGGAAATTCCGGCTGTGAACGTCATCTGGGCAACCGGAAGGCGCGCCGATCACACGATCACCAATATGACCAATATCGTCCGGTACAAGAACGACCTCAAGATCGTAATGCTCGACGATTATTCTAAAATTTACAGGCTTCCGGAACGTTTCACGAAATGGTATACGCAGGGCACCGTGATTTCGCTGATTCCCGTCGGAAAGGTTACGGGGATCGATTCGGACAATCTCGAATATGAATTAAAGGATGACACGCTCGAACTCGGCTATCGCGTCGGCAGCAGTAATTGCGCAAAAAAGGACGGCACGGTCACGATCGGTTACAAAACCGGCGACCTGCTCATGATGGAGTGCTTCGACTGCCCTTAAATTAACGTTTCCTTGTTACATTTCGGGCTTGCGGCATTGGACGTTATGCGTTAATTTTGAGACAAATCCTCACTATGCAAAATCCTGAAATCCGGATCACCGACAAAAAACTGCTGTCGGACAATCACTATTTTCTGCACAAAATTTCTTACGAATATACCGATGGAGGCCAAACCGAAACCCATGTGCGCGAAGTGTACGACAGAGGCAACGGCGCGACCGTGCTTTTGTACAACAAGGAGTATGGAAATGTCGTACTTATCCGCCAGTTTCGCCTTCCGACCTACCTAAACGGCAATGCTTCAGGCATGATGATCGAGGCTTGTGCCGGGCTTGTGGAAGAGAACGATCCGGCGGAGACCGTGAAACGCGAAGCCGTCGAAGAAACCGGGTATCATGTAGCGAACGTAGAAAAAGCGTTCTCGGTTTACATGTCGCCGGGAGCCGTGACCGAAATTCTGCATTGTTACGTCGCCGAATATTCCAAGGAGATGAAACTCAGCTCTGGCGGCGGCCTCGCATCTGAACACGAGCACATCCAAAACATGGAGATCCCGTTCAGGACAGCGCTCGAAATGATCAGGACCGGTGAAATCGCCGATGCCAAGACCATCATGCTTTTACAATACGCCCAGATCAACAAGCTTTTGGAATAAGCATTTGTTAATTGTCAGGAGCACACTGTGTTTAACCCTTAAATTTGCAACATGAAATTCAAGGTTATTTCCGATTATAAGCCTACCGGCGACCAGCCTCAGGCCATCGAAAAACTCGCTCAGGGAATCAACAACGGCGAACGGTACCAGACGCTGCTAGGCGTAACAGGCTCGGGAAAGACGTTTACGATGGCCAACGTCATCGAAAGGGTCGACCGCCCGACGCTTGTCCTTGCGCACAATAAAACGCTGGCGGCCCAGCTGTATTCTGAGTTCAAGCAATTCTTCCCAAACAATGCCGTGGAATATTTCGTTTCCTATTACGATTATTATCAGCCGGAAGCGTTTATTCCCGTTACCGGCACTTATATAGAAAAAGACCTGGCGATCAACGAAGAGCTTGAAAAGATGCGGCTCAGCACGACTTCGGCTCTGTTGTCGGGGCGGCGTGACATTGTGGTCGTGTCGTCGGTTTCGTGTTTGTACGGTATCGGAAACCCGGTCGAATTCCAGAAAAACGTGATCTCGATCAAGCGGGGCGAAATGATCTCGCGGACGAAATTGCTTCAGCGTCTCGTCCAGAGCCTTTATGCGCGCACCGAGGCTGATTTCAATCCGGGATCGTTCCGCATAAAAGGCGACACTGTCGAAGTTTTCCCGAGTTACGGTGACGAGCCGTTCCGCATTCATTTCTTCGGGGATGAGATAGAGGAAATCGAGGCATTCGACGCCAGGACGTCAAAAGTTCTCGAGAAGTACACGCGTCTCAACATTTATCCGGCGAATATGTTCGTGACGTCGCCCGAGGTTTTGCACAACGCGATCTGGGACATACAGCAGGATCTCGTCAAGCAGATGGATTATTTTAAATCGATAGGGAAGCATCTCGAGGCAAAGCGCCTGGAAGAACGCACGAATTTCGACCTGGAAATGATACGCGAACTCGGATACTGTTCGGGAATCGAAAATTATTCGCGCTACCTCGACCGCCGTTTGCCGGGAACGCGCCCGTTTTGCCTTCTGGATTATTTCCCCAACGATTTCCTGATGGTCGTCGATGAAAGCCATGTGACGATCTCTCAGGTTTCGGCTATGTACGGAGGCGACCGCTCGCGCAAGGAAAATCTCGTGGAATATGGCTTCCGTCTTCCGGCTGCGATGGACAACCGTCCGTTGAAGTTTGAGGAATTCGAGGCGTTGCAGAACCAGGTCGTATATGTTTCGGCCACTCCGGCAGATTATGAGATGCAGAAATCTGAAGGGATTTACGTCGAACAGATCATCCGTCCTACCGGGCTTCTCGATCCGATAATCGAAGTGCGTCCGAGCAAAGACCAGATCGACGACCTTATCGAGGAGATCCAGCAACGCGTCGAGTTGGACGAACGGACGCTGGTCACGACGTTGACGAAACGCATGGCCGAGGAACTGACAAAATATCTCACGAAAGTTTCGATCCGGTGCCGCTACATCCATTCCGAGGTCGATACGCTCGAACGTGTCGAGATCATGCAGGATTTGCGCAAGGGAATCTTCGATGTGCTGATCGGCGTCAACCTGTTGCGCGAAGGACTGGATTTACCGGAAGTTTCGCTTGTCGCGATTCTGGATGCGGACAAAGAAGGTTTCCTGAGAAGCAATCGCTCGCTTACGCAGACGGTTGGCCGCGCCGCCCGTAACGTGAACGGAAAGGCGATCATGTATGCCGACGTAATTACAAGCTCTATGCAGAAGACGATCGATGAGACGAACTACCGTCGCGAAAAGCAAATGGCCTATAACAAAGAGCACAACCTCGAACCGACCGCCCTCAAGAAAAGCCTGGACAACGCCCTGGCCAAAAATTCGGTGGCGACGCGTTATCTCGAAAACCAGGCGGCAAAAGCATCCGAACCGGAATCGAAATATCTGACCAAGCCGGAAGCCGATAAAAAAATCAAGGATTTGCGGAAAGCGATGGAAAAGGCGGCAAAAGAACTCGATTTTATGCAGGCGGCAAAATTGCGCGACGAGATCAAATCACTTCAGGACAGCCTGGCGTAAATCAGCCGCTAAATTTTAATCAGCGATGGCCATTCGCTAATTGCTTCGCCCGTTCGGCTAAAGCCTCGGGTCGCTAATTGATCAATACGCTAATTCGCTAATTCGCTAATTCGCTAATTCGCTAATTGACCACTTGCTTCTCCTGTTAAGCTAAAGCCTCAGGTCCCTAATTGCACATTCGCTAATCCGCTAATTATCTAATTCGCTAATTATCTAATTCTGCTGTTCCCTAAAAATCTCAAACACCAAACCCGGATCTAAAATCTTAAACTCAGATTCCTTCATTAAGTTCAGGATACGCCTGGTGGCGGTCGGACTCAGGCCCATATCGATCGCGATCTGGTTGATGGCGGCCTGTTCGCGCTGATGGATTTCACCGTCGATATGCATCAGCAGTGCCAGTCTGTAGAATTGGTGGATGCGCTGCGATTCCGATTTGATGACGTGCGGACGGGGCTCCTGATGAAAAAGATCATCGAACGCTTCCTTACCGATCTGCAATTCCTGGGCGATGAGCGCCAACAATTGGTATTCGCGCGGATCGAGTTTGCCGTCCACAACCGCGAATTGGATCATATCGAGCAGCAAGCCCAGTTTTTCTTCGTATTTGTTCATCGAAATCGTACTTTGCGCTAAATTACTTATTCGCACTCAAAATCTCCGGCCATGCGCTTACAACTTTTTCTGATTTTGTTGTTCCCTTTAATTGCAGCTTCACAAAGCACCGCTTCCGGACATGTTTCTATTTTTGAGCTGGACGCACCGCAGTTGAGCGAGTCCAGAAAGATCTGGGTTTGGCTTCCCAATAATTATGAAAGCAGCAATATAAAGTTTCCCGTACTGTACATGCACGACGCTCAAAATCTGTTTGATGCAAAAACATCGTTCGTAGGCGAATGGAATGTAGATGAAACGCTCGAAGGTATGAACGCTCAGGTGATCGTCGTCGGGATCGAGCATGGGAATGAAAAGCGCATGGAAGATCTTACGCCGTTCCCGAACCCGAAATACGGAGGCGGCAAAGCCGATGCCTACCTTGACTTTATCGTATCGACGCTGAAGCCGGAGATCGACAAAAAGTATCGCACGAAAAAAGAGGCGAAGAACACCGCGATCATGGGCAGTTCCCTTGGCGGACTGGTCTCTTTTTACGCCGTTTTAAAATACCCGGAAGTGTTCGGGAAGGCGGGCGTTTTCTCACCGTCGTTTTGGTTTTCGGACGAGATTTACGCTTACGCGGACAAGATTCCTTCGTTAAAAGGCAAGCGTTTCTATTTTTTATGCGGAACCAAAGAAGATGACAAAATGGTTGGCGACATGCTGAAGATGGTATCTAAAATCACCGATAAAGATGCAGAAACCACCGAAAAAATTATCGACGGAGGCGAACACAATGAGAAGTTATGGCGTGAGAATTTCGCCAAGGCTTACGAATGGCTGCTCGTAAAAAAATGATCGCGTGAAGGATGGAAGCGGTTAGCCCGCAGCCGGATCGGGATTTTTGCGGGTTTTCACGGCAACAATCGGAAACCGTGACAACCCGCAAAAATCCCGATGCGGCGAGGACTATAAGCGAACAGCCTGACGCCGCCCAAAAAATTTCCCGTACCTTTACGCCGAATTTCCCGGGCGGCGGCACGCCCAAAAAAACACACTTATGAACAACAACGATATATTCAAAAAACTGCGCGTGGCGCTTCAGTTGCGCGACGACCAGATCGTGGAAATCCTGCAATTGGTCGATTTTCGCATTTCAAAAGGCGAGATCGGCAATTTTTTCAGGAATGAAGACCACGAAAAATTCATGGAATGCGGCGACCAGGTGTTGCGCAATTTCCTGAACGGACTCGTGATCCACCTGAGGGGAACCAAGGAAAGCCCGAAAGTGCCGTCTGAAGTGATTGCAAGCCATAAAAATTTCCAGCCGAAAGCAGCGGCGACCGAGGTGAAGCCACAAAGGCCGGCCGCTAAAAATGCGGGTCCGGGAAAGCCTCCCAAAAAGTTTGCGGCTAAGAAAAAAGAAGCCGGGCCGGTAGAACGGGTAAAATACACCATAAAGAAAAAGCCGTGAAAGCGTTGACCGGATTAGCTATCGCATTGTTCCTGTCGGTTTCGGCGCTGGGGCAAAAAGTAGAATATGCGCTGGAAAAAAACATCGCGTATTACGATTCGGCTCCGGATGCATACGCCAAAGAGCGATGCGTGCTGGATTTTTACTATCCGAAAAATGTGAAGTCGTTCGCTACGATCGTCTGGTTTCACGGTGGCGGGCTAACCGGCGGCAACAAGGAGATACCGAAGGCGCTGACCGAGAAAGGCTATGCGGTGATCGGCGTGGGATACAGGCTGAGCCCGAAAGCTAAAGTGGCTCAATGTATTGAGGACGCGGCAGCTTCGATCGCGTGGGCGTTCCGGAACGTATCCAGATATGGCGGCAGCAGCCAGAAGATTTTCATCTCCGGACATTCGGCCGGCGGATACCTGGCGGCGATGGCTGTTCTGGATAAAAAATGGCTCTCGAAACACAATATAAATGCAAATGATTGCGCCGGACTGATTCCGTTCAGCGGACAAATGATCTCCCACTTTACGGCCCGCAAGGAAAAAGGCATCGAGGAAAAACAGCCGACAATTGACGAATTCGCACCTTTGTTCTTCGTCAGGGCAGATGCGCCTCCGACATTGCTTATAACCGGCGACCGCGAACTCGAAATGCTCGGGCGTTATGAGGAAAACGCCTACATGGCGCGCATGATGAAACTCACCGGGCACAAGCAGACGCGTCTTGTTGAGATCGGCGGATACGGCCACATGATGGCAGATCCGGCGTATCCGTTACTGCTTGAAGAAATGAAGCGGGTGATGGAAACCAAATCCTGAAATGATTACCTTCGGATAAATGTAAAAAACAGTATTATGTCGTCGATCATCCCTTACCTCTACTTTGACGGAACATGCGAAGAAGCGTTCCAGTTCTATCTTTCCGTGCTTGGCGGACAAATACCGTATTCTGGCCGTTACAGCGATATGCCGGCATCGGAAGAAAGCGAAATGAAACCGGACGCAGCTTTATCTGACAGGATCATGCATATTTCACTGGTGACCGAAGACGGAAGCACGATTTTGGGATCTGACATTCCGAGCAGGTCCTTGCCCGGATATGAGTTCACCGAAGGAAATAACGTAGCGATGTCGCTGAATGCCAGGAGCCGGGAACAGGCGGAGCAAATCTTCAATGGTCTGTCGGATGGTGGAAGGGTCACAATGCCGCTGACCGACACGTTCTGGGGCGCTTACTTTGGAATGTGGGTCGATAAATTCGGCATTAGCTGGATGGTCAATTACGACGATCCCACTAAAATCAGTAACTATTCTTAGCATCCTCGCTGCTAGCATCTTATCGATTCAACAAAATACGGCGCCACCAAAAACCCCTATTTCTTCGTGCTCATTCGCATTGAAAGGCGAAATTACTTGTTAATTATACGCCTAAAGCCATATCTAATCGCATTTTTCAGCAGAACTATATCGATTTCGTTTGAAAATGTGAAAATTTAATGTAGTTCAACGAATATCCGTTCAGAATGCGATTTTTTTAAAAAATCCTTTTTAACTTTAAGCCTAGCACTCAATCCCTAAATCTATGAATAAGACGCATCACGAAGTCGTGGAGGATGCCGATGTCCGTCTGACCGACGCTCTTGTTAACGGCAATACTTGTGCCTTGAAGCACCTCCTGCATCCCAATGCAGTGTACACGAACCCTCACGGAGAAGTATTTTCCGGAGCGCAGAACCTACCTGTCAACAATCCCTATATGTACAGGATCACCCTTATGCAAACCTTGGAAAGAAGCATTTCTTTTTTCAATAACGTAGCCGTAGTCACCGCTATTGAAAAACGCGAAGGCTTATTCATGGATATCCCGTTTTCAGGTCTTTACAGCACGACCCGCATGTGGAAGTTTAACCGCCATTGGCAGATGATCGCCGCAACCTCGGTTATGATTTAAATACACCTGAAGTCGTGATGCGTTTTCCCAATCAAACCCATCATGAGCCTAACACACACACAAATTATCGATGAGGCCGAAGCGCGTCTCATTCAGGCGTTGATTTTCAACGACATCAAAAGCCTGCGCCGGGTGGTTCATCCGGAAATGGTCTTTACGGATGAATCCGGCCAGACCTATATCGGGATCGAAAAAATCCCATACCTGAATCCGTCGGTCTTGTCCCTGCACGGCCGCGAAATCCGGAGCCGCAACATCACGTTCTTTACCAACATCGCCGTGGTGAACTGCGTCGAAAAAAGGACCGGTGCCTATCTCAACATTTTGTTCGAGCGTGAATTCCGCATCAACCGCGTCTGGAAATTCAACGGCCGCCAATGGCAGCTGATTGCCGCTACGTTGGTTCTGTTGCCGGAAGTCGCATCTGAAAAGCAATGTTCCTACAAATAAAAAATCCCGGACAATTCGCCCGGGATTTTTTTATACAGATAGTTCTTTCAGATTATGCCAACGCCGCTTTTACCTGGTCGGCTGCTTCCTGGAACAATACCGCAGACAAAATCGGCATTCCGGAATTGTCGATCATTTCCTTGGCCAGTTCCGCATTGGTTCCCTGCAAGCGCACGATGATAGGCACTTTAATAGAGTCGCCCATATTCTTGTAAGCATCGATTACACCTTGGGCAACGCGGTCGCAACGCACGATTCCACCGAAAATATTGATGAGGATCGCCTTAACGTTAGGGTCTTTCAGGATGATACGGAAAGCCGTTTCAACGCGTTTAGCATCGGCGGTACCGCCTACGTCAAGAAAGTTCGCCGGCTCAAAACCTGCATATTTGATAAGGTCCATAGTCGCCATGGCAAGACCCGCACCGTTTACCATGCAACCGACGGTTCCGTCAAGGTCCACATAGTTAAG
>Ga0265798_10002652_pt1 | contig 26090 bp, 21 predicted proteins | sample P3T30metagenome_FD_192430 | JGI IMG/M metagenome (GOLD analysis project Ga0265798, IMG submission 192430) | Plant litter microbial communities from East Loma Ridge, Irvine, California - P3 T30 | ecosystem: Environmental > Terrestrial > Plant litter > Unclassified | place: USA: California...
ATCCTGCCGCGCCAGCTGCTCGATGAGGTCATCCAGGTCTATCGCAGCGGCAAGGTCACGCCGGACATCATCGACAAGCTGCAGACCAATTCGCCGCTGGGCGCCGTGCTGGCCGCCGCGCTGCGCAACGTCGACGCGCCGCGCGACGTCATGAAAGAGTCGATCGAAGAAGCGGGCAGGGGCGTGGCCCACGTGCTCGAGCGTTTCCTGACCACCCTCGGCACGATCGCCTCGCTGGCGCCGCTGATGGGCCTGTTCGGCACCGTGGTCGGCATGATCGAGATCTTCGGCGCCCAGAACGCCTCCGGCACCAACCCGGCCCAGCTGGTCGACAGCTTCATCATCGACATGGAGCTGCAGGCCGTGAAATTCGTCGACGTCGTCCACGGTGCCCGCAAATGATGGACTTCCGCCGCGGCCGCAAGCGCGAGGATCCGGAGATCAACCTGATCCCGTTCATCGACGTGCTGCTGGTGGTGCTGATCTTCCTGATGGTCACCACCACCTACAGCAAGTTCACCGAGCTGCAGATCACCCTGCCGACCGCCGACGCCGAGAAGGCGATCGACAAGCCCTTCGAGATCAACGTCACCGTCGATGCCAAGGGTAACTACACCGTGAACAATGTGCCGGTGTCCTTCCACGGCGTGGCCGGCCTGGCCGACGACCTGAAGCGCGCCGCCGCCACGGGTCCGGATGGCCAGCCATTGGCGAATCCGGCCAGGGATCCGGTGATCATCGTCAATGCCGACCAGTTCGCCATGCACCAGATGGTGATCAACGTGCTGGAAGCGGCGCGCATGGCGGGGTATGACAAGCTGACGTTTGCGGCGCAATCGGGCGGCCAGAAGTAACCCAGCACATATGTCATCCCCGCGAAGGCGGGGATCCATACTGAGTGACAGAATTCGGTCGGTTTGAAACCTTAGGGCGCTTCAGGCATACCGTCTTCGGAAACGCAGCATGGATTCCCGCTTTCGCGGGAATGACGGTAACAATATGCCATCCTCCCTCGAATCCACTCTCACCCGCGCCTGGCTGCGGCGCGGCCCGCTGGCCATCGCGCTGTGGCCGCTGTCGCTGCTGTTCCGTCTGCTGGCAGCGCTGCGCGTCGGCCTGTTCCGCGCCGGCATCCTCAAATCCGGGCGCCTGCCGGTGCCGGTGATCGTGGTCGGCAATATCTTCATCGGCGGTACCGGCAAGACGCCGCTGACCATCTGGCTGGTCGAACAGCTGCGCGCCGCCGGCCTGCGCCCCGGCGTGATCTCGCGCGGCCATGGCGGGGAGGGCGACAGTGGCCCGCGCGAGGTGCTGCCGGGATCGAGCGCCCGCGAAGTCGGCGACGAGCCGCTGCTGATCGCGCACCGCACCGGCTGCCCGGTCGTGGTCGGGCGGCGCCGTGTCGATGCCGGCCGCCATCTGCTCGAGTGCCATCCCGAGGTGAACGTCGTGGTCACCGACGACGGTCTCCAGCATTACGCGCTGCAGCGCGACGTCGAGCTGGTGCTGTTCGATGGACGCGGCGTCGGCAACGGCTGGACGCTGCCCGCTGGTCCCCTGCGCGAACCGCCTTCGCGACGCCGCGATTTCACGGTCGTGAACACGCCCGACTTGACGCCGGCGCTGGCGCACGCGGTGGGCGGCCGGCCTTTCCGGATGCAGCTGGCGGGTGAGTACGCCGAACAATTGCGCGATCCGACGCAACGGCTGCCCTTGTCCGCATTGAGCGGCAGGCGCATCGTGGCCGCCGCCGGGATCGGCAACCCGGGGCGCTTCTTCACGATGCTGAAAGCGGCCGGCCTGGCGGTCCAGGCGCTGCCGCTGCCCGACCACCACGACTTCCTCGACGACCCGTTCAAGGGCCTGGATGCCGACCTCATCCTGATTACCGAGAAGGATGCAGTAAAATGTCGGCAACTTGAACATCTGAACAACGACCCGCGCCTGTGGGTCGTCCCGGTCACCGCGCAGATCGATGCTGCGCTGGCCGCTCAAATCGTGGAGAAATGTCGTGGACGCCCGACTGCTTGATATCCTGGTCTGCCCCCTGTGCAAGGGACCCCTTGAATACGACAAGAAAGGGCAGGAGCTGATCTGCCGCCCGGACCGCCTGGCCTATCCGATCCGCGACGGCATTCCGATCATGTGGGCCGACCAGGCCCGCAAGGTCGAGCCGTCGATCTGATCCTGGGGCGGTTCCCATGAGCTTCGTCGTCATCATCCCGGCGCGCCTGGCTTCGACCCGGCTGCCGAACAAGCCGCTGGCCGACCTGGGCGGCAAGCCCATGGTGGTGCGGGTCGCCGAGCGTGCCCGGGCATCCGGCGCCGCCCGCATCGTCGTCGCCACCGACCACGCCGACATCCTGGCCGCCTGTGCCGCGCACGGCATCGAAGCCTGCATGACGCGTGCCGACCATCCCTCGGGCACCGACCGCATCGCCGAAGTCGCGCGCACGATCGGGCTGCCGATCGATGCGGTGGTGGTCAACCTGCAGGGCGACGAGCCGCTGATCGACCCCGCCCTGCTGTCGGCCTGCGCCGCCCGCATCGCGCCGGACGTGCCGATGGCCACCTGTGCCCATCCGCTGCATGAAGCCGTTGACGCTTTCAATCCGAACGTGGTCAAGGTCGTGTTGGACAAGCTGGGCCGTGCCCTGTATTTTTCGCGCGCCACCATCCCCTGGCATCGCGACGCCTTCGCGCAAAGCCGCGAGCAGCTGCCGGCCGGTTATGTGCCGCTGCGCCATATCGGTCTGTATGCCTATAGCAACGCTTTCCTGCAGCAGTATCCGCAGCTCGAGCCCTCGCCGCTGGAGACGATCGAGGCGCTGGAACAGCTGCGCGTGCTCTGGCATGGCGTGCCGATTGCCGTGCACGTGACGGAGAGCGCACCGGCGGCCGGCGTCGATACCCCGGAAGACCTGGCCCGCGTACGCGCTTACTTCGCGTCTTGATCCGGTTGGAAATGTCTTCTGGTGCGGTCTGCGCCAGCGCAAGCCATCCCCTCGATCTCGCCCCCGCAGTGGCGTTGGGCGCTGCTTTTGTGGTAACTTTCGGATCGAGCTAGTCAAATATGCATCAACACCTGCATCAACACCTTTTAGGAAATCCTTCATGCGTCTCATTCTGTTAGGAGCCCCCGGCGCCGGTAAAGGCACCCAGGCGAATTTCATTAAAGAAAAATACAACATCCCCCAGATCTCCACCGGCGACATGCTGCGTGCTGCCATCAAGGCCGGCACCGAGCTGGGCCTGGCGGCGAAAAAGGTGATGGACGCAGGCCAGCTGGTGTCCGATGACATCATCATCGGCCTGGTGAAGGAGCGCCTGAAGGATGCAGATTGCGCCAACGGCTACCTGTTCGACGGCTTCCCGCGCACCATCGCGCAGGCCGACGCCATGAAGGAAAGCGGCGTCAACATCGACTACGTGCTGGAGATCGACGTGCCGGACGAGATGATCGTCGAGCGCATGACCGGCCGCCGCACCCACCAGCCTTCCGGCCGCGTGTACCACGTCAAGTTCAACCCGCCGAAGGTCGAGGGCCAGGACGACGTCACCGGCGAGCCGCTGGTCCAGCGTGACGACGACCAGGAAGAAACCGTCAAGAAACGCCTGGCGGTGTACCACAACCAGACCGAAGTCCTGCTCGGCTATTACAACAAGTGGGCCCAGTCGGGCCTGCCGGGCGCGCCGAAGTACCGCAAGATCTCGGGCGTGGGCCCGGTCGAGCAGGTGCGCGAAGCGGCCTTCGCCGCGCTGGCCGAGTAAGCGCGTTTCAACGGCGGCTTCGCAGCCGCCAGAGTTATCCGGGCGCCGCTTGCAACAGGCGCCGCCCGTTGGCTCCGGATGACAGATAGCCATCCGTCCAGGTTTTTGGATCAAAGTTCGCAGCACTTGCCGCAATTTGCAGCTTGGTACTTGATCGAAGGACAAGGGGGGACGATATATGGCATCCACACAGCTGGGCTTCGCCGTCGTTTGCGGCGTCATCGCGGTACTTTACGGGCTGTGGTCGCGCAGCTGGGTCCTGCACCAGGATCCCGGCAACGGCCGCATGCAGGAAATCTCGCTGGCCATCCAGCAGGGCGCGTCGGCCTACCTGGCGCGCCAGTACCGCACCATCGCCATCGTCGGCATCGTCCTGCTGGTGGCCATCTACTTTCTCCTCGGCGGACTGACCGCGGCGGGCTTCCTGACCGGGGCCGTGCTGTCCGGCGCCTGCGGCTTCATCGGCATGAACGTCTCGGTGCGCGCCAACGTCCGCACCGCCCAGGCCGCATCCAGCGGTCTCGACCAGGCCCTGCACGTCGCCTTCCGCGGCGGCGCCATCACCGGCATGCTGGTGGTCGGGCTGGGCCTGCTCGGGGTGTCGCTGTTCTACTGGTTCCTGGTGGCGCGTAGCGACCCGGCATTGTCGCCGCACGACGCCATCCAGCCGCTGGTCGGCCTGGCCTTCGGCGCCTCGCTGATCTCGATCTTCGCGCGCCTGGGCGGCGGCATCTTCACCAAGGGCGCGGACGTCGGCGCCGACCTCGTCGGCAAGGTCGAGGCCGGCATTCCCGAGGACGATCCGCGCAACCCCGCCGTCATCGCCGACAACGTGGGCGACAACGTCGGCGACTGCGCCGGCATGGCGGCCGACCTGTTCGAGACCTATGTCGTGACTCTGGTGGCGACCATGCTGCTGGGGGCATTGATGGTGCCGGCCACCGGCGGCGCCGCGGTGGTCTACCCGATGCTGCTGGGCGCGGTGTCCATCATCGCCTCCATCGTCGGCTGCTCGCTGGTCAGGAACAAGCCTGGACACAAGATCATGTCGGCCCTGTACACGGGGCTGTGGTGGTCGGCCGGGCTGTCGCTGATCGGCTTTGCCGTCGTCACCTGGATGGCCTGGGCGGACGATGCCATGCGCTGGCGCATGCTGGGCTGCGCCCTGGTCGGGATCGTGCTGACCGGCCTGATGGTCTACATCACCGAGTACTACACCGGCACCGAGTTTCGCCCGGTGCGCCACATCGCCGAGGCCTCGACCACCGGCCACGGCACCAACATCATCGCCGGCCTCGGGGTGTCGATGAAGTCGACGGCTTACCCGGTGCTGGTGGTATGCGCGGCCATCCTGGTGGCCTATGCGCTGGGCGAGCTGTACGGCATCGCGATCGCCGCCACCGCCATGCTGTCGATGGCCGGCATCATCGTCGCGCTGGATGCCTACGGCCCGATCACCGACAACGCCGGCGGCATCGCCGAGATGAGCGGCCTGCCGGACAGCGTGCGTGCCGTCACCGATCCGCTGGATGCGGTCGGCAACACCACCAAGGCCGTGACCAAGGGCTATGCGATCGGCTCGGCCGGGCTGGCGGCGCTGGTGCTGTTCGCCGACTACACGCATGCGCTGGAAGCGAACGGCACCCGCATCAGCTTCGAGCTGTCGAACCCGATGGTGATCGTCGGCCTCTTCATCGGCGGCCTGGTGCCCTATCTGTTCGGGGCGCTGGCGATGGAAGCGGTGGGGCGGGCGGCGGGCGCCGTGGTGGTCGAGGTGCGGCGACAGTTCCGCGACATCGTCGGCATCATGGCCGGCACCGGCAAGCCCGAGTACGACAAGGCGGTGGACATGCTGACCGCCTCGGCGATCCGCGAGATGGTGCTGCCTTCGCTGCTGCCGGTGGTGGTGCCGGTCGCGGTCGGGATGCTGCTCGGGCCGGCGGCCCTGGGCGGCATGCTGATGGGGACCATCGTGACCGGCCTGTTCGTGGCGATCTCGATGACGACCGGCGGCGGCGCCTGGGACAACGCCAAGAAGTACATCGAAGACAACCACTACGGCGGCAAGGGCTCGGACGCGCACAAGGCGGCCGTCACCGGCGACACCGTGGGCGACCCCTACAAGGACACGGCCGGACCGGCGGTGAACCCGCTCATCAAGATCATCAACATCGTGGCGCTGCTGCTGGTGCCCTTGCTGCCGGCGGGCGGCGGCTGGCTCGCCGTAACGCCGCCGCAGATGATGGCGCCGCAGACCAGGCCTGCGACTGTGGCGGCGCGGATGACTACCGTCCCAGCGCCTCCGTCAGTGCCTGTCGCAGCGATTCCAGGTCCGAATCGCCCCGGTAGCGCACACCATTGATGAAGAAGGACGGCGTCTTGCTGGCGCCGTCGTGGTGGGCACGTTCCAGGTCGGCCTGCACGCGCGGGCGGTGGCGGCGCTCCTGGACTTCGGCGCGGAAGCGCTCGATGTCGAGGTCCAGGCTTTCGGCCAGCACGGCCAGGTCCTGCTTGTCCATGACCTGGCGCTGCTGCTCGAACAGCGCGTCATGCATCTCCCAGAACTTGCCCTGGCTGGCGGCGGCTTCGGCCGCTTCCGCCGCCAGTTCGGCCAGCGGGTGGAAGTCGGCGAGGGGCAGGTGGCGGTACACCAGGCGGATGCCGCCCAGCTCGTCCGTCAGCTCGCCGAGCGCGGCATGGGCACGCGCGCAATAGGGGCACTGGAAGTCGCCATATTCGATCAGCGTCAGCGCGGCATCGTCGGCGCCACGCACATGCTCGTCCGGGCCGATCTCGTCTACTCGGTTCATCGTTCCTCCTGTGTTCACGATGGCCGCATCATGGCATGCGCGCCGGATCGTTGCCGCGAGTTTCGGGAGGGAATCAGAACACGCACATTTTATTCGCCTCTTCGCGCAAGGTCGGCCGGAAGTCCGGATGCGCGATCGCGATCAGCGCCTGGGCGCGCTGCTTGGCGGACTTGCCGCGCAGCTGGGCCACGCCCCATTCCGTCACCACGTAGTTGACGTCGTTCTTGCTGGTGGTGGCATGGGTGCCGGGCGAGAGCGTCGGGACGATGCGCGATATGGTGCCGTCCTTGGCCGTCGAGGGCAGCACGATGAAGGACTTGCCGCCGCGCGAGCGGTTGGCCGCGCGCACGAAGTCGACCTGGCCGCCGGTGCCTGAATAGGGCAGGTGGCCGATGCTTTCGCTGCCGCACTGGCCCAGCAGGTCGACCTGCAGGCTGGCATTGATCGACACCAGCTTGTCGTTCTGCCCGGCGATGTACGGATCGTTGGTGAAGTTCGAGGGGTGCATCTCCAGCATCGGGTTCTGGTGCATGAACTCGTACAGCTTGCGCGAGCCGAGCGCGAAGGTGGCGACCATCTTGCCCGGCAGCAGGGTTTTCCTGCTGTTGTTGACGGCGCCGGATTCGACCAGCTTCAGGATGCCGTCGCCGATCATCTCGGTGTGGATGCCGAGGTCGCGCTTGCCCGTCAGCTGCATCACGACGGCGTCCGGGATGCCGCCGTAGCCGATCTGCAGGGTGGAACCATCCTCGATCTGCTCGGCCACCAGCGCGCCGATGGCTTCCTGGACCGGGCCGATCTTCGGCAGGCCGACTTCCAGGATCGGCTCATTGCTCTCGACGATGGCGGTCACCTGGGACAGGTGGACGTGGCACTGGCCGTGGGTGAAGGGGACGTTTGGGTTCACCTCGAGCACCACCACGCGCGCCTTGGCGAGCGCCGCCATCGTGTAGTCGGTGCCCAGGCTGAGGGCGAAGAAGCCGTGCGGACTCATCGGCGAGGCCATCGCGAACACGACGTCGGAAGGCATCAGGCCGCGCTCGATCAGGGCCGGGATCTCGGAAAAATAATTCGGGATGAAATCGCACCAGCCGCCCTGGCCGCCCGCGCGCGAAGCGCCGCCGAAGAACAGGGACGCATGGCGCACGTGCGGGCGGCAGGCCTGCTCGAAATAGCCGTACTTGCGCATGGCGAGGATCTGCGCGATCTTGATGTCCGAAAAACGCTGGTGCTGCCCGGACAGCGCATGCAGCAGGGTGGGTGGTTCGCCGACACCGGTCGGCACGATGATCATGTCGCCGTCGAGCAAATGGTCGAGGGCGTCGAGGGCACTGCCGCGTTTCGACTGGTACATCTCCTGCAGATTCTGCATCGTCGTCTCCTGTCCTTGTCGTGTCGTGCGGTATTCCTTTCCAGCATGAGCAGGCTACCATAGCGGGATATGAAACGCTGCCTTCTCATCGCCACCGCCTGCGCCGCCCTGCTGGCCACCGCCATACCCTGCCACGCCGCCGGCGCGGACGCAATCGTCGACACGCTGCTCGGTACCCGCTACCTGGAGCAGGAGACCTGCAACGGCCTGGGCATGATCGGTACCCAGCTGCTGCAGGAAGTCCGCCGGCAGCCCGTCATGGGCAGGCAGGCCGTGCCGACGCGCGCGCAGGTGCGGGACATCGCGGCCGGCTATGACGCGATCAACCTGCAGCTGTGCGCCGCCGTCACGCCGCTGCTTGCCGACAAAAGCAACTGGGTGCGCAGCTACGCGCGGCACGGTGCCGTGCTGGCATCGCCGCGCCTGAACGCCTTCATGGCCGACGAACTGGCCATGCGCTGGGCGGCGATCGCGGCCGGGCTGCGGGCCGAGCTGGTGATGCTGGACAGCGTCATGCAAGTGGCGCTGGGCCTGCGCGGCGACGCCTTCAATCCCGGCACCGCGCCGCTGGTCGACCTGCAGTCGCCGCGGATGCGCGCACTGCTGAAGGAGATCCGCCTGGTCTCGCTCACCGACGAGGAGGCGAGGGCCAGGTTCGTGCTGGCGACCCTGCTCGGACACAAGAGCTTCCGCGACATGATCCCGGCCCGCTTCGACCTCGACCGGCTGGCGCGGATCGAAGCGAAGACCCGGCGCCTGGGCCTGCAGTTCGTGCGCCGCTACGGCATCGACCTGCGCGCCGTGTACGACACGCGGACCCGCCTGCTGGTGCTGGCCGTCGACGAGCGGCTGCGCGTGCCTGCGGTCGCCGGCGCCGTGCGCATGGCCGGCGCGCAGGTGACGGCGCTGGCCTCCCGCTACCGGCCCGGGTACCAGCCAAAATAAGGATGCCGGCCCATGTGCTTATGATAAAGTTAAGCAACTTTTTCGGAGGCGCACATGAAGCGGGTTACTGGTATCGGCGGCATTTTCTTCAACGCGCAGGACCCGGCGACGATGCGCGCCTGGTACAAGCGGCACCTGGGCATCGATGTGATGGACTGGGGCGGTACCGCCTTCAGCTGGAGCGACGAGGATGGCAAGCCGACCGGCGGCATGACGGTCTGGTCGATCAACGCGGCCGACACGACCTTGTACGAACCGAGCAAGTCCCCCTTCATGATCAACTACCGGGTCGCCGACCTGGCGGCGCTGCTGCAGGCCCTGCGCGAGGAAGGCTGCCAGGTGCTGGACAAGACCGAGGATGGCGAATACGGCAAATTCGGCTGGGTCATCGATCCCGAGGGCAACAAGGTCGAGCTGTGGGAGCCGCCGCCGGGACAGTAATGCTGCCAGGCAGCCGCGCGCCTTCGACGGGCGGGGCGGCCGATAATGGACTCATCCAGCCACATGAAACGAGCGAGGTGAGCCATGAAACCCATCGCAAGGTCGAATGCCATGTTCCTGTGCGCCTGGCTCGCCGCCGGGGCGCTCCCGGTCCAGGCGCGCCAGGCCCAGGTGCAGAGTCCACAGCAGGCGCAACAGGCGCAGCAGGCCCGCCAGCAGGCCGAGTCCTTCCTGCGCAAGGAAGAGGCGGCCGCGACCGGCCGCCAGAACCGGAACACGGACCGCGCCAACCAGGACGCCACCGTGGCCGACGAAGCCGCCGGCCACAGCGATGCGGCCCGGCCCGCGCGCAGCACCGATCCGAATGCAAATAACGGCGGCTCCGCCACGCGTCCCGCCGGCAGCGCGCCGCCGCCCAGCTACGGTCCGGTCCTGAACCCGCGCCGGCCGCAAGGCACCGATCCGGCGCGCAAGGACCCGGCCGAGGTGCACGACGAAACCGACAGCTTGACGCGCCCGGCCGCGCCCCAGCAATCCCGACAGCCGCAGCAGTCACGGCAGAAGCAGGCGAAGCAGGCCCCGCGCCGGCGCGAAGCCTGGCAGCCCGCCGGACCGCTGGCACCGCGTCCGCTGAACGGCAACGAAGCCGCGGCGATCGGCTACGGCGCAGTGCCCATCCCGGCGCCGGCCCGGGCGCCGCAGCCGGTGGTGCCCACCAACACGCCGCTCAACAGCTGCGTCGGCGGGGCCTGCCGCGATGCCGCCGGCGGCACCTACAACCTCGGCACGACCGGCAGCGGCGTCAACAGTGCTGGACGACCGTGCACCCGCAACGGCACGACGGTCTCCTGCTTGTAAACGTGGTGTTTCATGCTGAAGCTCGCTACAATCCGGAAGTTGACGTTTACGTAAACGTTAGACCCCACCAAGAACCCCCGGAGGAGACAGCATGCAAATTCAGAACAATGTATTCATCGTGACCGGCGGCGCGTCCGGCCTGGGCGCCGCCACCGCGCGCATGATCGTGGAAGCCGGCGGCATGGTCGTGCTGGCCGACGTGCAGGCGGAAGCAGGCGAGAAGCTGGCCGCCGAGCTGGGCGCCGGTAAGGCGCGCTTCGTGAAGTGCGACGTCACGTCGGAGGCCGACGGCCTGGCCGTGGTCGAAGCGGCAGCGGCCATGGGCACCGTGCGCGGCCTGGTCAACTGCGCCGGCGTCGCGCCGGCCATCAAGACCGTCGGCAAGGACGGCCCGCATCCGCTGGACGCCTTCCAGCGCGCGATCAACATCAACCTGGTCGGCACCTTCAACATGTGCCGCCTGGCGGCGGACGCCATGGGCAAGACCGACGCACTGGAGCACGGCGAGCGCGGCGTCATCATCAACACCGCCTCGGTCGCGGCCTTCGACGGCCAGATCGGCCAGGCCGCCTACGGCGCCTCGAAGGCGGGCGTGGCCGGCATGACGCTGCCGATGGCGCGCGACCTGTCGCGCAGCGGCATCCGCGTGATGACCATCGCGCCGGGCATCTTCGAGACCCCGATGTTGATGGGCATGCCGCAGGAAGTGCGCGACGCACTCGGCAAGATGGTGCCTTTCCCCCAGCGCCTCGGCATGCCGGGCGAATACGCCCACCTGGCCCGCACCATCATCGAAAACACGATGCTGAACGGCGAGACCATCCGCCTGGACGGCGCCATCCGCATGCAGCCGAAGTAAGCAGCACACCCGGGCGCTTGTGAGCGCTTTGCCAATTTAGGGTAGGATCTCCGGATATTCTCCGGAGATCCGAATGCAATTGAAGTTCAAGCTGCTCGCCGTCGCGGCCTTCCTGGCCTGCGCCCAACAAACCCCTGTCCTTGCCCAGGACTCGCTCCAGAAATCCCCCGAAGCCGCCACCGGTTACGCCGAAAAGGCCGGCTGGGCCGCGCGCAAGTACATGGTGGCCGCCGCCAATCCGCTGGCGGTGGAAGCGGGCTACGAGATGCTGAAGCAGGGCGGCACCGCGATCGACGCCGGCATCGCGACCCAGCTGGTGCTGACCCTGGTCGAGCCGCAATCGTCCGGCATCGGCGGCGGCGCCTTCCTGATGTACTACGACGGCAAGAAGGTGCAGGCCTTCGACGGCCGCGAGACCGCGCCCTCGAAAGCCGACGAGCATTTGTTCCAGCACCCGGACGGTACACCGCTGTCGCGCACCGAAGGCATCGTCGGCGGCCGTTCGACCGGCGCGCCTGGCGTGCTGCGCATGCTGGCGCTGGCCCACAAGCAGCACGGCAAGCTGCCCTGGAAAACCCTGTTCGGCCCGGCCATCCGCCTGTCCGAGAACGGCTTCAAGGTGAGCCCGCGCCTGAACGGCCTGCTGGCCTGGGATCCCCATATCCGCAAGGACCCGGCCGCGCGCGCCTATTTCTATGGCCCGGACGGCAACCCGCGTCCGGTCGGCTATCTGCTGAAGAACCCGGAACTGGCCAGGACCCTGCGCGAGATCGCCGAGGGCGGCGCGGAGGTCTTCTACACGGGCCGCATCGCGCGCGACATCGAGGCCAAGGTGAAGAGCCACCCGACCAATCCGGGCCTGCTCAGCGCCGCCGACATCGCGGCCTACCAGCCGAAATTGCGCGAGCCGGTCTGCAACGACTACCGCAGCTATACGGTGTGCGGCATGCCGCCGCCGTCCTCGGGCGGCATCGCCGTGGCGCAGATGCTGGGCATGTTCGAGACCCGCGACATGAAGGCGCTGGCGCCGACCAACGGCATCCCGGGTGCGGACGCCGTGCACCTGTTCTCGGAAGTCGGGCGCCTGGCCTATGCCGACCGCGACCGCTACGCCGCCGACACCGACTTCGTGCCGCTGCCGGGCCGCGGCATCCCGGCCCTGCTCGACAGGAACTACCTGGCCAAACGCGCCGGCACGATCGGCACCCGTTCCATGGGCAAGGCCGAGGCCGGCCATCCGCCGGGCGTGGAAATGGCCTGGCACTGGGGACTGGACAATTCGATCGAGGCGCATTCGACCTCGCACGTCGTCGCCGTCGACCAGTACGGCGCCGGCCTGTCGATGACCACCAGCGTCGAGGATGCCTTCGGCTCGCGCCAGATGGTCGACGGTTTCATCCTCAACAACCAGCTGACCGACTTCTCCTTCGATTCGAAGGACGCCAACGGCCCGGTCGCCAACCGCGTCGAGCCGGGCAAGCGGCCGCGCAGCGCGATGAGCCCGACCATCGTCTTCGACAAGAAGACCGGCCGCTTCGTCGAGGCGATCGGCTCGCCGGGCGGTCCCCTGATCATCAACTACGTGGCGAAAGTCCTGGTCGGCACCCTGGACTGGGGCCTCAACATGCAGCAGGCGATCGCACTGCCGAACTTCGGCAGCCGCAATGGGCCGACCGAGCTCGAAGCGGGGCGTTTCCCGGCCCGCGAAATCGAAGCCTTGAAGGCGCGCGGGCACGCGATCCGCATCGGCGAACAGACCTCCGGCCTGCAGGGCATCGAGCGCATGGACATCCACGGCGTGTCCTTGTGGTTCGGCGGCGCCGACCCGCGGCGCGAAGGTGTGGCAAAAGGCGACTAAAACGCTGGCAAAAGGGTATTTATTCACCCCGGCAGCGGCAGACTTTGCTACTCTTGCCGGGTGGATATTAAACATGACTCGATCGGGCGCTCGCTGCAGCGCCTGTGGCTGTTTGCTGTACTGGCCCTGGCCTGCATGCTAGGCGGGGCAGCCTTTGCCGCGCCGACCCCGACCCTGCGTTTCGAACAGCTGTCGGTGGACGACGGGCTGGCCCAGGAATCGGTGCTGGCGATCGTCCAGGACCGCGACGGCTTCATGTGGTTCGGCACCCAGTCGGGCCTGTCGCGCTACGACGGCTACCGCTTCATCAATTTCCGCAACGTGGTCGGCGATCCGAAATCGCTGGTCAACAACTGGGTGCGCGTGCTCTACGTCGACCGCAAGGGCCGGCTGTGGATCGGCACCGACGGCGGCCTCGCGCTCTACCACCCGGAAAGCGGCAGCTTCTCCAACTTCGTGCCCGACGAACCGGCCAAGCGCGGCAACGGCAACCGCCACCTGCGCGCCATCGTCGACGACGGCAAGGAAGGCCTGTGGCTGGCCACCGGCGACGGCCTGCAGCACTTCGACATCGCCAGCAAGCGCTTCGCCACCTGGCACCACGTGCCCGGGGTGGACGACAGCCTCTCGTCCGACCGTCTGACCTCGCTGGCGCTGGCGCCGGACGGCCGGCTGTGGATCGGCACCTCGAACGGCCTGGACAGCCTGGGGCCGGACCTGATGCGCTTCAGCCACCACCCGTCGCCGCAGGGCGGCAAGTTCAATGCGATCCAGTCGCTGCTGCTCGACGCCAGCCAGCGCCTCTGGATCGGCAGCGTGGGCGGCCTGGAGCGGCGCACGCTCGACCCGAAAAACAAGGGCAAGGCACCGGATGCCGGCCCGGTGACGCGCTTCGGCGAGGCCGAGGGCATGGGGGCCGGCGACATCACCACGCTGTACCAGGATGGCAGTCGCCAGGTCTGGGTCGGCACCCGCGACCGCGGCCTGTACCGCTGGCTGCCGGCGGCCAACCGCTTCGAGCATCATCCGCACCGGATCACCGACCGCTACAGCCTGGGCGACAACCAGGTCTCGGCGCTGTTCGCCGACCGTGTCGGCACCTTCTGGGTCGGCACCTGGTACAACGGCGTCTCGCGCGCCGACCTCGGCGGCGGCGGCTTTGCCCGCATCGTGCGCGGGCCCGACCTGCCGGTCACGCTCAACGACAACAAGGTGCGCGGCATCGTCTACGACGGCGCCGGCAAGCTGTGGCTGGCCAGCAGCGGCGGCCTGCACCACTTCGATCCGGCCACCGGACAGGAAAAGACCTACCGGCTAGCGGGCGAGTCGGCCGCCGCGGGCGCGATGGCGGCCACCGCCGCCGCCATGGCGCCTGACGGCACGCTGTGGGTCGGGACGCAGAACGGCGTGCTGCACTTCGACCCGAAGAGCGGACGCACGACGCGCCGGACCTTGACGCCGGGCGACGTCGACGCCAACGCCGTGCGCAATTTGCTGGTGGCGCGCGACGGCATGGTCTGGATCGCCACCAAGGGCGGCCTGCACGGGCTCGATCCGAAGACCGGCAAACTGGCGAGCTACCAGCACGACCCGGCGGTGGGTGCGAGCCTGGCCGACAACGTGGTGCGGCCGATGCTCGAAGACCGCCTGGGCCGGCTGTGGATCGGCACCTTCGACGGCCTCGACCTGCTCGACCGCGCAACCGGCAAGTTCCGCCATTTCCGCCACGATCCGAACGACAGCACGAGCCTGAGTCACGACGAGGTCCACCACCTGATGGAAGACCGCCGCGGCAACCTGTGGGTCGGTACCGCGGTCGGCCTGAACAGGATGGTGGTGGGCAGCGACGGCACCCCGCGCTTCCAGCGCTACACCAGCCGCGACGGCCTGGTCGACGACGCGGTGGCGGCGATGCTGGAAGACCAGGACGGCCAGCTCTGGGTCAGCACCTCCAGCAATATCGCCCGCCTGGACCCGGTCAGCGGCAGCTGGCGCAACTACGACATCGCCGACGGCACCCTCGAGGGCGCCTACTTCGACGCGTCCTGCCTGCGCGCGCCCGACGGCACGCTCTACTTCGGCGGCATCAACGGCATGACCGCCTTCCATCCGCGCGCGCTGCACGACAACCTGATCGCGCCGCGCGCCGTGATCACCGGCCTGCGCATCTTCGGCGAGCCGGTGAGCAAGCGCCATCCGGGCCTGTCCACCTGGCCGATCGAGCGCGCCGCCGGGATCACGCTGCCGGCCTCGGACGCCGTGTTCACGCTGGAGTTCTCGGCGCTGCACTTCGCGGCGCCGCAGCGCAACCGCTTCGCCTACCGCCTGATGGGCTTCGACCAGGACTGGACCACGGCCGATGCCGGCAAGCGCTTCGCCACCTACACCAACCTCGATCCGGGCACCTACACCTTCCAGGTCCGCGCCGCCAACAAGGACGGGGTCTGGAGCGACGCGCCCGCCAGCTTCGAGATCACGGTGCTGCCGCCGTACTGGAAGACCTGGTGGTTCCGCGCCGTGGCCGCGCTGCTGGTGCTGGGCATCGGCTACGGCATCTTCCGCATCCGCGTGGACGGGCTGCGGCGCCAGAAGGACCAGCTCGAATACCAGGTCGGCGCGCGCACCGAGCGTATCGAACAGCAGAACCGCCTGCTCGAACACCAGACCGCCGAACTGCGCGAGCAGCAGCGCCAGGTGCGCCGCCGTACCGACGAACTGGCGCGCGCCAACGGCGCCCTGCAGGAAAACGAAGAGCGCCTCTACCTGGCCAAGCAGCGCGCCGAAGACGCCACGCGCCAGAAGTCCGAGTTCCTGGCCAACATGAGCCACGAGATGCGCACCCCGCTGGCGGGCGTGATCGGCATGCTGGGCTTTGCCCTGCGCGACGGCCAGCTGAAGGAGTCGACGCGCGAACAGATTCTGCGCGGGCAGGCCAACGCCCAGTCGCTGCTGGCGATCATCAACGACCTGCTCGACTTCTCGAAGATCGAGGCCGGCAAGCTGACCATCGAGAACATCGACTTCGCGCTCGACGAGACCATCGGCCAGGTGGTCACCCTGTTCGAGGAGCAGGCCGGCGCGCACAGCGTGGGCTTCAAGGTGCACGTCGACCCGGACCTGCCGCGCTTCGTGGTGGGCGACCCGACCCGCCTGCGCCAGATCCTCGTCAACCTGGTCGGCAACGCCTTCAAGTTCACCCAGGACGGCACCGTCAGCGTGCGCGTCGAGCGCCGCCCCGAAGACCAGCGCGATGCCGAGGGGCGCAACATGATCCGCTTCTCGGTCGAGGACACCGGCATCGGCATCGACGCGGATGCGCTGCCGCGCCTGTTCCAGCAGTTCGAACAGGCCGACGCCACCACCACGCGCCGCTACGGCGGCACCGGCCTGGGCCTGGCGATCTGCCGCCAGCTGGTCGAGCTGATGGGCGGCACGATCGGCGCCGCCAGCACCCCGGGCGAGGGCTCCACCTTCAGCTTCGTGGTGCCGCTGGCCGACGGCGTGCAGCCGCCGGTGGTGGAGCAGGTGCCGCTCGAGCCGCATACGCACCGCCTGCGCGTGCTGTGCGCCGAGGACTACCCGACCAACCAGATCATCGTGCGCACCATGCTGGAAGAGCTGGGCCACCACGTCGACGTGGTCGACAACGGCGCGCTCGCCGTCGCCGCCTGCGCGCGCACGCGCTACGACCTGATTTTGATGGACGGCCGCATGCCGGAGATGGACGGCGCCACCGCCACCCGCCTGATCCGCGCCGGCGGCCCGCTCGAGGCGCCGGTGCTGGACCAGGGCCTGATGATCGTCGCGCTCACCGCCAACGCCAGCGAGGAAGACCGCTCGCGCTACCTGGCCTGCGGCATGGACGCCTTCCTCACCAAGCCGATCGACGACGCCCATCTGCACTTCCACCTGAGCCGCGCGATCGAGCGTCAGCTGCAGCGCGGCGTCGAACTGCAACCCATGGTGCCGGCGGAGGTGCGGGCCCAGTCCGCGCCCAGCACCGCCGAGCTGGACGCGATGTTCGGCGTGTTCACCGGCCCGCCGGATACGCCGGCGGCGCCGGCACCGCTGCCGGGACGCGCCCAGAACTACGGCCGCCGCGCCACCGACCTGAAGGGCAGGATGCGCGCCGCCTTCGCCGCCGACCTGCCGCGCCGCCGCGGCGAACTCGATGCGGCCATGGAGGCCGGCGATCTCGAAACCTGCGGCCGCCTGCTGCACGGCATGCGCGGCAGCGCCGGCTACCTGGGCGAAGCCGAACTGCACCAGTTGTGCACCGAACTCGAGCGCGACGCCGACAGCGGCCGCCTCGACCAGGTGAGGGCACGCATGCCGCGCCTGCAAAGCATGCTGGCGCGTTTCGAAGAAACCACGGCGTGAATCGTGCGCACCGGCGCCGTCTGTATAATTTGCTTAATAACAATAGTGACGAGGACGGAGGCGCGATGAAGGTGCTGATAGTCGATGACGACGTGGTGTCGCGCATGATGCTGATGCACATGGTCGACAGCGCCGGCAACTACGACGTGCTGGAAGCCGAGGATGGCGAGGAAGCCTGGCGCCAGCTCGACACCGGCACCCGCCCGGCGCTGCTGTTCTGCGACCTGCGCATGCCGCGCCTGTCCGGCATGGAGCTGCTGGCCCGCGTCAAGGCCGACGAGCGCTTCGCCGGCCTGCCTTTCGTGCTGGTCTCGGCCGCCGCCGACGGCGCCACGATGGAGCAGGCGCTGGGCCTGGGCGCGGACGGCTACATCGTCAAGCCCTTCGACAGCGCCAGGGTGCTCGGTTTCCTGGCCGGCCTGGCCAGGGACGAAGAATACCCGGACGAGTGCATTGAGGCGACCATGCGCCGCCTGAACATCGACATCACCCGCCTGCAGCTCTACCTGGGCGGCCTGCACCGCCAGCTGGCGGGCGCCGGCGCCGAGCTGGAGCGCCTGGCCGCGGCCGGCCAGCCTGACGCCGCGCGCGCCCAGCTCGGGCGCTTGGCCGAGGGTTGCCGTACGCTCGGCCTGTTCAAGACCGCTGCCGCGCTGGACACCCAGGCCGCCCTGGCGCTGCCCGTTGCGGGCACCGCGCGCGAACTCGCATCGGCCTGCGCCGCGGTGCAGCGCCAGCTCGACGCGGCGCGCCGCCTGGCCCCACTGTAGAGCGCGTCACCGCACAGACCGGCTGTAGGGGTCGTGCCAATTGCGCGCCGTCCGGCAATTGATTCTTATTACAATACGCCCGATGAACGCAACTCCATGGACAGTACGGTGAACGACTCCTTCGGCTTTCTCACAGGCGGTGGCCTGATGGGGGAGCGCATCGCCGCGCATGACTGGCCGGCAACCGCGCTGGGCCCGATCGCGCAATGGCCGGCGGCCCTGCGCACGACGCTGGCCACGGTCCTGAATTCCAAGTTCCCCAGCTTCCTGTGCTGGGGGCCGCAGCTGATCAGTTTCCACAATGACGCCTATACGCCGCTGCTGGGCCGCAAGGACGCGCTCGGCAAGCCGTTCCGTGAGGTCTGGCATGAAGCCTGGGACGCGGTCGGTCCGATCGCCGAGCGTGCCTATGCGGGCGAAGCCAGCTATTTCGAGGACCTGCTGGTCACGACCGAACGTTTCGGCTACCCGGAACAGCAGAACTACACTTTCTCGTACAGCCCGGTGCGCGACGAAGACGGCCGTGTGGGCGGCATCCTGTGCACCGTGTTCGAGACCACCGGCAAGGTCCGGGCGATCGACGAGCTGCAGCGCCTGAACGAGAACCTGAGCCACCAGGTGGCGGCGCACGCGGCCGACCGCGACCGCCTGTGGCGCATCTCGCCGGACGTGATGGCGGCGGCCTCGCTGGCGACCGGGCGCTTCCTGACCGTCAATCCGGCCTTCACCGAGAGCTTCGGCTGGAGCGCGCAGGAAGCCACCACCCGGCCCTTCATGGAAATGGTCCACCCCGACGACCGCGAGGACGTGGCGCGCCACATGCTGATCCTGGCCGAGGGCACGCCGCTGGTCGGCTACGAGACCCGGGTGCTGCACAAGGACGGCTCCTACCGCTGGGTGCAGTGGACCATCTCGCCGGAGGGCGAACTGCTGTACGGCGTGGCGCGCGACATCACGGCCGAGAAGCACCAGGGCGACGCCCTGCGCCAGGCCGAGGATGCGCTGCGCCAGTCGCAGAAGATGGAAGCGGTGGGCCAGCTGACCGGCGGCCTCGCGCACGACTTCAATAACATGCTGGCGGGCGTGGCGGGCCACCTCGAACTCATGAAGCTACGGCTGCGCATGGGCCAGACCGGCGACCTCCCAACCCGCATCGACGCCGCACTCGGCGTGACCCAGCGCGCGGCCGCGCTGACGCACCGCCTGCTGGCTTTCTCGCGGCGCCAGGCGCTGGACCCGAAACCGACCAGCGTCAACGCGCTGGTGCTGTCGATGACGGACCTGGTCAAGCGCTCGGCCGGACCGGCGATCACGCTGCGCACCCAGCTGCAGGCGGCGCTGTGGACCACGCTGTGCGATCCGAACCAGCTCGAGAGCGCGCTGCTGAACCTGGCCAACAATGCGCGCGACGCCATGCCGGAAGGCGGCACCATCGTCATCGAAACCGAGAACGCGGTCATCGCGCCGCTGCAGGCCGGCCGCTACGGCGACCTGAAACCCGGCGAATACGTGCTGGTGACGGTGCGCGACAGCGGCGCCGGCATGCCGCCAGACGTGCTGGCGCGCGCCTTCGATCCTTTCTTCACCACCAAGCCGATGGGGCAGGGCACGGGCCTCGGCCTGTCGATGGTCTACGGCTTCGCGCGCCAGTCGGGCGGCCAGGTGCGCATCGACTCGACACCCGGCCAGGGCACCGAAGTCCGCCTGCTGCTGCCGCGCCTGGTGGCGGACGTGCCGGCGCCCCCGGACCCCGACGGCGACGCGCCGCTGCCGGCGGCCAGCCGCAAGGGCATGGTGCTGGTGGTCGACGACGAAGCCGACATCCGCACCGTGATGGCCGAAGTCCTGCGCCTGCAAGGCTATACGGTGATCGAAGCCGCCGATGCGCCGCAGGCCCTGCGCCAGCTGCAGGAGCGCGGACGCGGCGGGCGCCCGGACATGCTGGTCACCGACGTCGGCCTGCCGAACGGCATGAACGGCCGCCAGCTGGCCGACCAGGTCCGCATGCTGTGGCCGCAGATCCCGGTGCTGCTGGTAACCGGCTACGCCGAGAGCACGGTGATGCGCAACGAGACCCTGCCGGCGCAGATGGAGCTGCTGACCAAGCCCTTCCCGATGACGGCGCTGGCCGCGAAGGTCGGGGCCATGCTGTCTCCAGGGGGCGGAGCTGCGGTCAGTGCGGCCCAGGCCGCTGACAGTGGCGCCGCCGATGAGGTGCCTGCATGAAAACGGCCGGGTTGTTTTTTGGTGAAAGAGGCCACGACATGAGATAGATCAAACCTTCCTTGAGTCCGCTTCAATATCGTCAATGACTCGGTTCAGGCTGCTTAGCACAAGCTGCTGCCGTAGGGATTGAGATAGGGCAAGAGTTCTTTAGGAGTTTGAGATGCCAACCGGTCGTCATGCCGACATCCAATGTTTCGACACCGTGCCGCCTTCTCTGGCGGAAGAGCTCGACACGCTATACCAGCACATCAATTCTTCACTTCGCCACCATGTGTTCCGCGACAGGGCGCGTGGCGCAAGTGCCTATGTCGCACGCAGTGAGGACGGTCCGCTCGCGATTTTCCTGTTCCACATCGAAAACAAGCGCATCCGGGTGCTGAATGAGATGGTCGAGATCCCGCCGGAAGAAATCGAGCGTTTCGTGCGCCATGTCTTCGAACACTACCCCGCGGTGTCGACGATCAGCTTTTCGCTCATCGGCAGGAGGGTTGGGGCACTGTCCCGGCCATTCCAACAACATGGACACTCGGAAGACATTGTCATTAGCTTGCCGGCTTCCCCCGAGGCTTACCTGGCTAGTCTCGGGGCGAAAACGCGTTACAACATCAAGCACCAGCAGAAAGCGCTCGCGCGTGATCGTCCCCGTTTTCACTTCGTCACTCTCGAAGGCAAAGACATCCAGCCGCATTTCGTGCGCGAGCTGATCGCACTCAAGCGGACCAACATGGACGACAAGGGGATCCCATTTGGTATTTCCCCCAAAGAAGAAGCCTGGTTGGTCAAGGAGGCCTACGGCAACGGTTTGCTGGTTCTTGCCGTCGAGGATGGACAGCTTCATGGCGGGCTATTGAGCCTGCGCATGGGCGAGCATTACTTTGCCCATGTCGGCGCGTATGCGGCACCGTTCGCAAGGTACAGCCTAGGCATGCTCTGCTGTTATCAGGTAATGAAGGAGACAATCGCGCGCAAGGCGAAAGAAACGCATCTCAGCTGGGGCCGGCAGCAATACAAATTCAAGCTGCGCGGTGTCAAGCGTGAGATGGCGAATCTCGATGTCTACCGGTCGCGCATCGCCTATTGGCGGCATGCACCCCGTCTCGCAAAGCATGCCGTGGCCGACTGCACGGAACGCACGAGGCGCATCTTGCTCGACAGCGAGCACGGCGAGGACGCGCTCGCGGCACTGGCGCGTACGGTCATCGGCGGCATGCGTGCTCTTAAGCGAGCCGCCTACCGCGCAAAGAGAAGTACCGTATTGCGCTGACCGCACAAGCCCGTTTGATCTGTATCAAGCATGGATGAACTCGCCTGCGGCGACTCTCGCCGGATAGCTACTATAAATACATGGTTTGGCGTAAAAGTGGAGGCTAGTATGGAGCAGCGGACCGAGGCGGCAGAATGCCATCTGCACGGCATTCCAGAAAGCATCGCTCGGCAAATCGACGAGCATTACGGTGCCTTGTACGCCTCCACACGCCAGCTTCGCCTCGCCAATCGTCTGGATGGCGATGTCTGGGTCTATCGCTCGCACACCGCCGGTTTCGTGCATGCCATTTTCCTGTACACCTGTTCGGGCAGGGAAGTCCGGGTCTTGAGCGAACAGATCGGCGCTGTTGCCTGCGAAGTCGAGCGCTTCGTGGAGTACCTGTTCGAACGCCACCCGGGGGTCATCCGGATTCTGTTCTACGGCCTGGACATGGGAGAGCTGCGCACTACGCGCCCCTACCAGCGCTACTTTTGCGGCGAGGATTTCGTGATCCCTGCCGTCGGCTCGGAAGCAGCCTATATCGACAAGCTCGGCAAGAGCACGAAGCGCACCATTCGCCGCCGCAGCACGGCCCTGACGCAGCGTCATCCATCGATGCGTTTCGAGACACTGGAAGCGGCCGAGATCAACCCCGCACTGGTGGGGCGCATCATTGCCTTCAACCGTGCACGAATGGCAACCAAGAACAAGATGTCGACTTACTGCGACGAGGATGCCGAGCGGCTGGCTGCGCTGGCCGCCAGCGAGGGCATGGCCGGAATCGTCCGGGTCGAGGGCGAAATCGTTGCCGGAAGCGTCTGTGCACGCATCGGCCACAACTACTACATGATGGTCAGCAGCCATGCGCTCAGCTTCGACGAATTCAGTCTAGGCTTCTTGTGCTGCTACTGGACGGCACAGGCGTGCCTGCGGCGCGGCGCAAGGGAAATCAACCTGATGGGCGGCCGGCTCGATTACAAGTACGCGCTGCTCGGCGATGCGCGCAAATACGATTCTTTGTGTGTTTACCGATCGCATAGGGCGATGCTCGACTTCCTGCCAGAGGTGATCGGCACTGCCTGCCGCGGCTCGCTCATCGAAGTCAAGTCCGCGCTGCTCGATTGCGAACGCAAACCTGGTGCGGCAGCGCAACTGGTCGCGCATGGCATCCGGACCTGGCGCGCCGTCAAGACCCGTCGCGTGCAAGAAGCATCATGAACGCGGCCACGCATCACGCTGTAGTGGTCGAGAACGGGATTCCCGCTTTCGTGCACGCCGAACTGGAGCGCTTGTACAGCAACACCTTCGCTTCCTGCCTCGCCGAGCATGTTCAGGAGCCCGATACCCATACTTATGTCGCCGGGGCCGGGGCGGCAAGGACGATCTTGTTGTTCAAGATGCGCGGATACAAGGTGTCAGTATTGAGTTCGGTGATCACCCTTGCGCCGGCAGACATCCAGGCATTTACATCCCATATTTTCGATTGCTATCCGTCGATACGGGCGATCTGTTTCGTATCGGTCGTGGCCGGTCCACTGGTCGGCGCGCGTCCGGTTCAACGCTTCCGCGCATCGGAAGATTACGTGCTGAGTTTGCCATCCACCGTGGCCGAGTATGACAGCCGGCTGGGCAAGGCAAGGGTTTCGGAACTGCGCACAAAGAAAAAGAAGATTGTCCGCGAGTATTCGAGATATGACTTCCGCATCTTCGAGGGCGCCGATATCGACAGCCATGTCGTCGAGGACATCATCCGGCTCAAGGACGTCGGCGGGGCGGGACGCGGCGTTCTGGACGCCAGTCAGAAGGACTGGCTGCGGCAGGTCGTACGGACCCACGGTTTTGTCGGCGTCAGCTTCATCGACGGCCGCGTGTGCGCGGGCGCGATCTGCACGCGCATCGGTTCGCAGTTGTTCATGCACGTGCTGTCCCATGACCATACTTTCGACACCTACAGCCTGGGCATGCTGAATTCCTACCTGACGGTGTGCGGCGCCATCGAGCGCGGCGGGGAGCGCTTTCATTTTCTTTGGGGCCACAGCGTATGGAAGTCGCGGCTCAAGGCAGAAGAGCGGCCGCTGGACAATCTCGTCGTCTATCGGTCGCGCGTGAGCTGCTTGGTGTGCGCCGACGTGTTCGCAGCCGCACTGCTTTCGAAATATTGGCGCCGTGTCAAGGCGGATCTGCGCGAGGCCTGTGCGCCGGAGAGCCCCTATGGGTGGCTGCTGCGGCCCAGCCTGGATCTGTGGCGCCGCTTCGCGAGAGCCTGCACATGAAGATCTTGCTCATCCATAACGCCTACCAGCAGGCAGGCGGCGAGGATGCCGTTGTGCGGGCTGAAACCGAGCTCTTGCGCAGCCGCGGGCACGAGGTCCTGCCATATGCACGTAGCAACGGCGAATTGCAGGGGCGGTCGATGCTGCAGGCTGGCATGGAAGCGTTCTGGTCGCGTCGGGCCATCCTCGATATCGATGCGAGGTGCGCATCCTTTCGCCCGGACGTTGTGCATGTCCACAATACCTTCCTCGTTATCTCGCCGGCTGTTTATTGGGTGGCGGCGCGCAGGCACATTCCGGTCGTACAGACCTTGCACAATTTCCGGCTCCTTTGTCCCCAAGGTACTTTTCTGCGAAAAGGGAAAGTGTGCGAGGACTGCCTCAAGCGTCTCCCCTGGCGGGCCGTTGCTCATAGCTGCTATCGAGGGTCGGCGCTGCAGTCATCGTTGCTCGCCGGGCTCCTCACGGGGCATGGCTGGCTCGGCACTTACCGGCACAAGATCACCCGTTTCATCGCCTTGAGCGCTTTTTCGCGTGCACGCTTTATTGCCGGCGGCCTGCCTGCCGCAAAGATGCGCGTCAAACCGAATTTCGTCGAGGCGACTCAGGCGCCTCACTGGGAGGGGCGCCGCGGCGGCCTGTTCGTCGGCCGGCTGTCGGAAGAAAAAGGCATCGGCACCTTGCTCGAAGCGATCCGTCTGCTGGGCCGCAATCCGGTCAGCGTAGCCGGGGGCGGGCCTGGCGCGGACAAGGTTTCGGCACAGCTCGGCGGTCGTTATCTCGGGATACTGAACCGCGACGAGGTCGCCGCCCGGATGCGCGGCGCGGCCTTCCTGATCCTGCCAAGCATCGGTCACGAGCAGATGCCCATGACGGTGCTGGAGGCCTTCGCAAACGGTCTGCCGGTCATTGCCAGCCGGCTTGGTGCACTCGCGGACATTGTCCAGCACGGTAAAACCGGTCTCCTGGCCCGGCCGGGCGATGCAGGGCACCTCGCTTCCCTGATCGCTTGGGGCGATACACATCCACAAGAGATGGAGGACATGGGGCGCGCAGCACGCGCCGAGTGGGAAAGCAAATACACCGCATCGATCAACTACAACATTCTGGTGGATATCTATGAAGACGCAATCGCAGCTGCGCATGGACGAGGGGGCGCCACGCAAAGGGAAACATGTCCTCGGTACCTGGATTGATGCATTGGACTGGAACGAAGCGGTCGAGCAGGTCGTCGGATGGGGCGCCTCGTGCACGTCGCGCTACATCTGTATCTGCAATGTGCATTCGGTGGTGACCGCGACCAGCGACATGGATTTCAGGCGGGCCCTCAATAACGCGGACCTGGCAACCTGCGATGGCGCGCCGATCGCCTGGGCGTTGAGGCGGCTCGGCTTTCCCGGCCAACAGCGGATTGCGGGGCCGGACCTCATGTGGCGCTACCTGCACCGCGCCGAAAAGCTCGGGCACAAGATTTATCTGTACGGCAGCACCGATGCAACTCTGTGCCGGTTGCGCGACCGTCTGGCGCGCGAATTCCCGGGTATTGCGCTGGTTGGCATGCACGCGCCACAGTTCGGGCCGGGGATCGGCAAGAACGATGAGGCGGATGTCGCCGCCATCAATGCCAGCGGTGCGAATGTCGTGTTCATCGGACTCGGCTGTCCGAAACAGGAAAAATGGATGGCGGCCCACCATGACCGTATCAAGGCTGTGATGATCGGCGTCGGTGCCGCCTTCGACTACCATTCCGGCACCGTGCGCCGCGCCCCTGTCTGGGTGCAGGACCATGGCCTGGAATGGCTATACAGGTTGGCTTCGGAGCCGCGGCGCCTGCTGCGGCGCTACCTGGTGACGAACACGCTGTTCGTGGTCGGCATTTCCTTGCAGCTCCTACAACGCAAGCTGACGTCGATGAGCAACCGATGGAATGGCATCGGCATCGAGTCAGGGGATGTTTACCGCGACCTGCACTGAAGAGGAGAGCCGCGATGCGCGTGGCCATTCCGAAGATCCTGGGCCATCCCGGCGCCGGGCTTGGCAATGAACTGATGAAAGCAAGGAGCGCCGTGGCAACGTCCACCCGGACCTGGGTTACCGCGGCCGCTTCACTGTCGCGCTGCCGCTGGACTGGTATCTTGCCGGCATGCTGCGCACGAAGCGGGAATGCTTGTCCTGGCCCGACCAGGTTTTCCAGCCGGTGTAGCTGTTGGTGACGCCTGCCGACTTGCCATCCCAGTAGCGATGGAACGAGTTCACATTGTTGCTCGTGTAGGTGTTGTAG
>Ga0265798_10002653_pt1 | contig 26082 bp, 22 predicted proteins | sample P3T30metagenome_FD_192430 | JGI IMG/M metagenome (GOLD analysis project Ga0265798, IMG submission 192430) | Plant litter microbial communities from East Loma Ridge, Irvine, California - P3 T30 | ecosystem: Environmental > Terrestrial > Plant litter > Unclassified | place: USA: California...
CGAACTTGTTTCGGGGTTTTGTTTTTGGAACGGCACAGTTAATTTGGCGATGCCTTTGAGCTACTGTATAACCCGCGCAAATCGTTAGAGGATCCACGTCGTGGAAGAAGTCATCGAACAACTCCGTGAAGCCAATGAGCCGGTTCCCGTCCCGCTTGAGCTGCCGGACGAAGATCAGCTCGTCGAAATCGAAGAAGAGCTGTTCATCAATATCCCTTTTGTCTTCAAAGAGTTTCTGCTGACCGTCAGTGACGTGGTTTACGGCAGCCTGGAGCCGGTCACCGTGACCGATCCTCAATCCCACACCTATCTGCCAGAGGTCGCAGCCAATGCCTGGGATATCGGTGTACCGCGCGACCTGATCCCGATCTGTCAGGATGGCGAGGACTATTACTGCGTCGAGGAAGACGGCACCGTGGTGCTGTGGTCCGGCGAAGAAGAACTGGTCACCGAAGAGAGCTGGGAATCGGTCTGGCACTGGGCGCGGGACGTCTGGCTGGAAAGCTGAGACCCGCACCGCTCATCCAGGAGTCTTCGGAGCTTAATGCTCCGACGGCTCCCGATGATTCCCCAGCGTTTCCAGCAGCGCGACCTGCATGCGTGTATGCACGCGTATGAACCACCGCCACAGCAGCGCAGCGACCACCGCCGCGACCAGCACGATCAGCATCAGCCATTCACTGGTCGGCAGCATGCTCGCCGAGAGCAACGCGATCAGCAAGAAAATCACCAGCAGCGACAGCAGCGGAATCACTTCGGCGATCACGCGTCGTACGCGTGCAGTATGCCGGCCCGCCATCTCAGGCTTTACGCCCATTTCAGCCAACAACATCGACAGCGCTTTGAGCTTGCGATACGCCGCAATCAGAAACGGCAGGGACAGCAGGAGCGAAGCCCCCCATATCCAGGCTTTTTGCTGACCTGATTCGCTGACCCACTCGCTGAAATAGTCGCCGATACGCTCAGCGAAATACGCACTGCAGAAGAAAATCGCCACCACTAGCGCCAGATTCACCCCGACCTGCAGCAGGATCTTGCGGATCATCGATGCAAGCAACGCACCTTGCCCTCGTGGCTGAATGCTGCGCAGCCATTCCCCGTAGAGACCAAACACCCGAGCGATACGCGTGGGAACGATGGCGGCGAGTGAATGAGACAGCGGATCAGCGGCCCTGATCAGATAAGGCGTGAGCAGCGTGGTAATCGCCGACACCGCCACGGCCACCGGATAAAGGAAGTCACTGGTGACCTGAAGCGTCATCCCCAGCGCCGCGATAATGAACGAAAACTCACCGATCTGTGACAGCCCCATGCCCACGCGCAGTGAGGTCTTGCCATCGTTACCGGCAATGAACGCGCCCAGGCCGCAGGAAAGCATCTTGCCCAGTACGACTGCACCGGTGATCACGGCAATGGGCCAAGCGTAATCCAGCAGAATCTGCGGGTCGATCATCAGGCCGATGGCCACGAAGAAGATCGCGCTGAACATATCCCGAATGGGTTCGACCAAGCGCTCGATATTCGGCAATTGCTTTGATTCGGCCATGATTGCGCCGATCAGGAACGCGCCGAGCACCATGCTGTATTCGAGTTTGACCACCAGCAGGCAGAAGCCAAAACAAAGACCCAGCACGGTGACCAGCAGCATCTCGTTACTTTCAAACTTCGCCACGTAGGCCAGCAGGCGTGGCACCAGCAAAATACCAATCACCAGCGCGACGATCATGAACAGCGACAGCTTGCCAACCGTGGAAAACACTTCTCCGGAGCTGACAGTACCGCTGACGGCGATGCCTGAGAGCAGTGCGATGATGCCGATGCCGAGAATGTCCTCGACGATCAGCACACCGAATATCAATTGCGCAAAACGCTGGTTTTTCATTTTCAGATCGTTGAGCGCTTTGACGATGATGGTGGTGGAAGAAATAGCGAGGATCGCGCCGAGGAACAGCGAATCCATGGTGCTCCAGTCGAAGAACTGGCCGATTTCGTAACCCATCCAGATCATCAGCATGATTTCGAGGAACGCCGCGATAAATGCCGTCGCACCGACCTTGAACAGTTTGCGCAGACTGAATTCCAGTCCCAGGCAGAACATCAGGAAGATCACGCCCAGTTCAGCGAGGGTCTTGATGGTGTCTTCATCGTGGATAAGGCCGAACGGCGGCGTATGCGGACCAATAATAAAGCCCGCCGCGATGTACCCCAGCACGACCGGCTGTTTTAGCCGGTGGAACAACACAGTGACTACGCCAGCCACCAGCATGATAACGGCCAGGTCCTGAATGAAACTGATGGCGTGCATGGGCGCGGACTCCTTGTAACGAACCGTGAAGATGCGCGTTTCTGCCGAAAAGACGGACGCCTGCTGTACGAAAAGTCGCCAGCAAGGCCAGAAAGGGCCGATCAGAACGCAGGAAATACCCCGTCCAAGGGTTTTCGCAGGTTAACACCGCACAAAAGCGGATGAAGCCGGTGCAATATATGGAAACAGATAGGCAACAGGCGTGACGGCAGCCCGACTGTCAGCGTCCCGATAATGTGGGTCTTGATGACCGATCTGCATCGAGCACCGAAACAGGTGCCAATTTTTCTGACTCAACTGACCGTGAGCACGCTATGGAACCCGGAAACGCCCAGCTGTCGATGACTGTATTGATGACCCCGGACATGGCCAACTTTTCTGGCAACGTGCACGGCGGCACCCTGCTCAAGTACCTCGACGAAGTCGCTTACGCCTGCGCGAGCCGTTACGCCGGTCGCTATGTAGTGACGCTGTCGGTGGATCAGGTGATTTTCCGCGAGCCGATTCATGTCGGCGAGCTGGTGACCTTCCTGGCGTCGGTCAATTACACCGGCAATACGTCCATGGAAGTCGGCATCAAAGTGGTGACCGAGAACATCCGCGAGCGCTCGGTGCGTCACACCAACAGCTGCTTCTTCACCATGGTGGCGGTGGACGATCAACGCAAACCAGCGAGCGTACCGCCGCTGAGCCCGCAGACCAGCGAAGACAAACGCCGTTACGTGCAAGCGCAGCAGCGTCGCCAGCTTCGTCAGGAACTGGAAAAGCGGTATCGCGAGATCAGGGAAGACGGGGTTTGATTCTCAGACTCAAGTCGATGGCGAGATAAATGTCAAAGCATGGCTTGTCCCGCGATCGGCCGGGCACCGGCAGCAGAAACGTTGTGTGCGGTCTGTGAGAACGAACGCGTGAAACGAATTTACGGCGGGTGCCCCGCCGATCGCGGGATAAGCCACGCTCCTACAGACCATTGTGTTACAGGCGCGTCGCTTCAAACTTGACCCGCGGGTGCGCGATCCGATCCTGCGCCCGGACCAGCTCAAGCTCATAACTGCCGCAGGCCTGAGTTTCCAGCAGCACTTCGTGCACCGCCGAGGCGGTGTATTCGAAGGCACTGCGCACGTCTTCGCCCAACAAAACCTTGGACAGGAACAGACCGGACGTCAGGTCGCCCACGCCCACGGGTTGCCGAGGGAACGCCAGCAACGGTCGGCGCAGGTGCCAGCTTTCGTGCTCGGTCACCAGGAGCATTTCAAACCCATCGGCGGGCTTTCCCGGATAATCCAGGTGTTTGACGATGATCGCCTTCGGACCTCTCGCCAGCAACGCCCGAGCCATCGCCAGACAGTCGAGCAGCGACGAGGGCTTACGACCCGAGAAACTGTCCAGTTCCAGCTGATTCGGGCACAGAAAGTCAGCCACTGCCGCCGCTTCATCCAAGAGGAAATCGCTGACTTCTTGCGGCACGATGCAGCCTTTTTCCGGATGACCCATCACTGGATCGCACAGGTAAAGCGCACGGGGATTGGCGCGCTTGATGTGCTCGACGGCGGTAAGAATCGCTCGCCCCTGCGCGGCGCTGCCCAGATAGCCGGACAGTACGGCGTCGCAATTTCCCAACTCCCCAATCGCCGCGATCCCGTCGACCAGCGCCGGAATCTGCTGCGGCGCCAACACTTCACCCGCCCAGTGCCCATACTGAGTGTGGTTGGAGAACTGCACAGTATTCAGCGGCCAGACATTGATGCCGATACGCTGCATAGGGAACACGGCCGCGCTGTTGCCGGCGTGCCCGAAAACCACATGTGACTGGATGGCGAGTAGGTGAGGCGAACGTTTCATGACAGGTTCCTGAAGCCGGGACAGCACAGTAGTAGCGAAGCCGGACGAAGTGAAGCGAAATTAAGCTATCGGACTATGGCTGTCAGTCACCTGACGCAGTTAAGCTGGACATCTTCTGTGGGAGCTCTCTTTTCATGCTGACCCTGGGCAACATATTCGTCCTGATGCTGCTGGCGACCGCTGGCGCTTGGCTGTGGCATTCCCATGGTCTGCGTGAACGGGCGCTGGAGCGCGTCAAACAACACTGCGCCAAACTGGACATCGAATTGCTCGACGGCAACGTCGCGCTGCGTCGCATCACGTTCAAGCGCGACAACGAAGGCCGTAAGCGTCTGGCGCGTGTGTATAACTTCGAGTTCACCGTGACCGGCGAACAGCGTCACCCCGGTACCATCACGATGTTCGGTGCACACACCGCGCAGATCGAGCTGGCGCCCTACCCGTTCGAGATCAAGAATCCTAAGCCAACCGCTGAGATCATTCAGCTCGCGGAATGGCGCCAGGAACACAACAAGTGGAAGCAATGATCCGCTGTGGATAACCCCTGCTAGGCCAGACAGGCTGCCAGTTGCGCGTTCAACGCCGCCTCGTCTTGCGGCGATGCGAAAATCAGTTCCAGACGCGAATCCTTGCGCCACTCACTCGCCGACCACGTTAATGCCCCGCCCTCCAGTGCGTTAGCCGAGACCCATCCCGACGGGCTGTGGATAACCAGCTTGGCCCTGCGCCAATCAAGGCTTTGCAGCCAGTGCTGGACCTTCTGGGCATCGAATACCCGATCCGGATGCCAACGCCAGCCAATGCTCCAGCCTTCCGCCTGACCTTGGCTAAGGCAAATTGGTTTCATTGGGTCGGTCCATACAGCAGGTAACTGGCTCAGCGTCCTCGGCACAGCGACGTTCGGCACAACAGGGTTCTCCACACCCTCGCTGGCACGCGTGCTGATGCCGGGCAGGCGATCAACAGGAAGCGCCCCGCGGTCGGTCCAGAAGGCGGGTCGATCAGGCAGGGCATCGATGATCGCCTGACGTTTGCCCTGATCCAGCGCTTCGGACTTGTTCAACACCAGCAAACCGGCCTGCGCCAGTGCATCCTGCTGCGTCTGAGGCAACGCTTTGCCTGCGGCCAGCACTTGGGCGTCGAGCACCATGACACTGGGTTGCACCGCAAGGACGCCCACCCAGGGTGCCTCGTGCAACTGCGCGATCAATTGCACAGGGTGACCCAGACCGGAGGGCTCAATGAACAGCCGGTCCGGCCGGGCCTTGCGCAGCAGGCGACCCAATCCGATCTGAAACGGCGCGCCGTTGACGCAACACAGGCATCCACCAGCCACTTCGCCAAGTGCGATACCATCCTCGGCCGTGGTCAGCAGCGCGGCATCCAGGCCGATCTGGCCGAACTCATTGATCAGGATCGCCCAGCGTTCATTTGCCGGTTTCTGGGCCAGCAGGTGTTTGATCAGGCTGGTCTTGCCTGCGCCCAATGGGCCAGCAATGACATGGGTGGGAATGTTCTGCAGCATGTCCGGCCATTCTTGAACGTCGCTCCCGAAAACGAGCGCAGACGGAGGTAATCGATGCGAGCAAACTGGCTGCCCGCGCGGCTGGCGTTGATGGTGTTGGCGATGACGACGAGTGCGGCGTGGGCTGAGTCCTGCGTGGTTCACAGCCAGGCCGAGCGGCTTGATGTGAAAGTCTGTCAGGAAAACCTAAACATCCCGCCCGACCTGTTTCACGACGGATTCTGCAAACCACAGCTCAAAGACCAAAAGGTCGAAGTCACCTACCTGGAACAATGCCCGTTGGGGTCATTCGGCCAGTGCAGCAACGCGCAAGTCGCCAATATGCCCTATCGGCAGAACATTCACTATTACGGCGTCGCCAGCGATGCGACGTTCCTGAAGCCGTTTTGCGAGCAGCAAAGCAAGGGTGTGTGGAAAGCGCAGTGAGTCTTGCTGACACGACGTCAACCTGTGGGAGTGAGCTTGCTCACGAAGGTTTACCTACAAAAGATGCAGTGAATGGACTGCCCTCTTCGCGAGCAAGCTCGCTCCCACAATGTGCAATTTGTTAAGCCGCGTCGCTGTACCAGTCTCCAAAGGGATCGGCCAGTTGGCTCCAGCCCTCGACACCGATTGCCATTTCCGCATCGGTCAGCAGGCAACTGTCCAGATCAGCCGTCAGTTGGGTGAAGTTGATGTTCTGACCAATGAACACCAACTCCTGACGGCAATCTCCGGTTTGCGCGAGCCAGTTGCGCATGATCACCTGCGTACTTTCCTCGTCCTGCGGCCAATGCGCCTTGGGCACGAAACGCCACCAGCGCCCCGCAAATCCATGACGCATCAAGCCGCCCGCCTGAGACCAGCTCCCTGCGTCCTGATGTTTACTCGCGAGCCAGAAAAAGCCTTTGGATCGCAGCAGCTTGCCGTTGGTCCAGGGCTGATTGATAAAGTCGAAAAAGCGCTGCGGATGGAACGGTCGGCGCGCCCGATAAGCCGTGGAAGCGATGCCGTACTCTTCGGTTTCCGGCGTGTGCTCCCCACGTAATTCCTTGAGCCAGCCCGGTGCTTGGGCCGCACGCTCAAAATCAAACCGGCCAGTGTCGAGTATTTTTCCCAACGGCACCGCGCCCATCACCATCGGCAGAATTTCCGCCTGACTGTTAAGCCGTTTAAGGATCGCCATCAACTCCTGCCTATCGCTCGCGCTGATCAGATCAATCTTGCTGATAAGAATCACGTCGGCGAACTCAACCTGCTCAATCAGCAGATCGGTGATGGAACGCTCGTCGTCTTCACCCAAGGTTTCGCCCCGACTGTCGAGGCTTTCAGCCGCCTGATAGTCCTGCAGAAAATTTAAACCATCGACCACTGTCACCATGGTGTCGAGCCGCGCGATATCGGCCAGACTCTGTCCTGACTCGTCGCGAAAGGTGAACGTCTCTGCAACCGGCAGCGGCTCGGAAATGCCGGTGGATTCGATCAGCAGGTAGTCGAAACGACCATCGTTGGCCAAACGGCTGACCTCCTCAAGCAAGTCCTCGCGGAGGGTGCAGCAGATGCAGCCGTTGCTCATTTCCACGAGCTTTTCTTCGGCACGGTTAAGGCTGACATCACGTTGCACGTCGCTGCCGTCGATGTTGATTTCGCTCATGTCATTGACGATGACCGCGACACGCAGGTTTTCGCGGTTGCGCAGAACATGGTTAAGCAGGGTGCTTTTACCGGCACCGAGGAAGCCGGACAGAACGGTCACGGGAAGGCGGTTCATGGACATCTCATCAATAGCAGGTTCAGGTGCTTTTTACGTTATAGTATAACAATACAAACCTACTAACACTTTTTACAAGGGCGTCTCGATGATCAGCGTTTTGAGGGTTTTGATGGGCCTTTCCCTGCTGCTGAGCGCTCCGGTCTTCGCTGCCCCGCCGTCGCCCAGACTCGATCAGGCGTTGTGCAGCCGCAGCGCGACGTTACTGGCGTGCGCCGACGCCTACGACAATCGCTACAGCGTGGCAATGTCGGGTTCGACGATGTACTTGCGCGGCTATGAAAGCGCGAGCAAACGCCGCTGGGCGCAGACCAACAGCCGGTATGGCTCGATGACGTTTTTTACAGGACTGGCTTCGGACGGTGAGGCGTGGGCGGGGTACATTCAGAAAGTCGGCTGGACGACGATCAGCCGGGTGTCGAGCTCCAGCGGCAGCCGAAGCAAGATCACCTGTGACCGCGTGATGGGCTGTCGTTAAATAACCGCCTGTTCAGCCGCCTTCTGCTCCTGCCGCCAGGCAATGAACGAACCGGCAGGCGGATTGCGTTCGAAGTACGTCTTCATGCCGTCGAACAAGCCATCCGCCACCGCCTGCTGGTGGCGCGCGGTGACCAGGCGCTGGCTGTCGCGGCTGTTGGAGATAAAGCCGGTCTCGACCAGAATCGACGGTACATCCGGTGATTTCAACACGGCGAAACCTGCCTGCTCCACGCGCTTCTGGTGCAGCGTGGTCACCCCTTCCAGACTGCCCAGCACGGTGTGCCCCAATTGCAGGCTGGCAGCAATCGTCGCGTTCATCGACATGTCGAGAATCACGCCCGCAAGCATCGGGTCCTTGTCTCTCAGATTGAGCAGGCTCGTCGCGCCGATCAGGTCTACGCCGTTCTCGCGCTGAGCCATGAACCGTGCGGTGGCAGAGGTCGCGCCATTTTCAGACAGCGCAAACACCGATGCGCCGGACGCCGTCAGCCTCGGTGCAGCGTCGGCGTGCACGGAAATAAACATGTCGGCGTTGTATTTGCGGGCGATGTCCACGCGTTTACGCAGCGGCACGAAGAAGTCGTCGTTGCGCACCAACCGCACATCAAAGCCCTTCTCACGCTTCAGGCGTTTGGCCAACAGTTGAGCGATGGACAGCACCACGTCTTTTTCCCGTTCGCCTTTGGAACCGATCGCGCCAGGGTCTTTACCGCCATGACCAGCGTCGACCACCACCATGATGTCGCGCTTGGGGTGGTTTTTATCGAGGACAGGAGCAGGCGGTTCTTTAACCGGTGCGGCAGGCGCGGCGGCGAGTGCCACTGGCGTGTGCGCGACCAGGTCGTGACCCAGATCTACCACCAGACGATTGCCCTGCGAACCCTCAGGCCCAAGAAGAAAGCTGTTGAGCTGCACCGGCGAAGTCAGGTCCAGGACAATGCGGGTATCGCCCTGTCCGAAATGGCCGGAGCGAATCGCCTTGACCGGCGTATTTTCCAGCGCCAGTTCGGGGAAGTTGCCCTCCAGCCGCGCGCCACTGACGTCGATGATGATGCGGTCCGGGGCACTCAGCGTGAAGGTCTTGTACTGCACCGGGCCACTGAGATCGAACACAAGTCGCAGCTTATTATCGGAACGCCAGAGTCGGGCGTTGCGAATTTGAGCGGCATGGACAGAAAAAGGAAGCGCGAAGGCGGCGCTGGCCAAAAGCATATTGAGCAGCATTTGACGTCGGTGCATGACACGTTCCGTAGAAAGGCGAGCATCCCGGCTCTGATAGACATGACATTCTTAGTAACAATATAACATGCCGACCAAAGGTCAAAGATGAAGCTTTTGATAAGAACGGATAAGAATTGAGGCGTAAATCAAAGGTTAAGAACAAGAAATTCATGTGGAACAAGAAGATGTTCCACGTGGAACATGAGCAAGAAATAGACCATGCAAATAGAAACGCCCCGACAGGCGGGGCGTTCAGACAGACGGCCTATCAGGTTCTCGGTTTTACGGTGCCGCAATTCTGACCCAGCCAAACTGCCTTGGTGTCCATACTGCCGTTTTGCTGCTGGCCGGTGGCATTGAAAGAGCCAATCACGTGAGTGTTGAACGCGCGATCACTGAGAAATTGCGCAGTGCCTGTCCCCTGCGCACGCGGGCAGCTGAATTTGAACTTCCAGGTAGGGCCGTTGCGGTCGGTGATCTGCTGCGTGCATCCTGTCTTGGGGTCCGTCAGCGGGATTTGCTCATTCTTCACCTGCTCCGGCGTAAGGCAAACCCGTACGCCCTGCCCGCCCAACGTAATACCTTGTTTTGCCAGCATTTGTTCCATGGCCGCGCGCTGCTGCGGGGCCATCATTTGCAGCTGGGCGAGCATGACCTGCATATCGGGCATCTGCTGACCATCAACCTGCATGTTGCTCGATGTCAGTTCCCAGAGCCCGGGCTGCAGCACTTGCGCTTGAGCGAAGGGCGCAGCCAGACAAACCATCAACGCCAGTACGCGCTTTTTCATGAACCTGATTTCCTTTTTGCTCAGAAGCAGTTTGAACACGGCACTATACAGCCGGTAGACGATGAGGCTTAGACGACGAATCGTGCCGCCAGTTGCAGCCCTAATAAAATAGCGACAATCCTCCCGTACTGTGGTCTGTTAGACACCAAGACGCCTACAGCACAAGGTTGCGCATGGATTATCACAGCCCGTATTTCTTTGGCTACTTGCTGGGTTTTACTCACCTGCTGGGCATCGTAGCAGCGATTCATGCATTGCTGACCGTGCGCACCGCACAAGGCTCGATCGCTTGGGCGATGCCGCTGATCTTTATCCCTTACGTAACCCTGATTCCCTACCTCGTTTTCGGCCGCAGCACGTTCGACGCCTACATCAAGGCACGACGCCAGGCGAACAACGAGATGCGTAATGCCATCGTCGATTTCAATTGGAAGCCATGGATCGAAGAAGCCGTCGCTGCTCGGCGCTCGGATGCCTATGAGTCGTTGCGTGCCATGCCCAAGCTGGGGCGCATGCCCTGCCTCGCCAACAACGAAGTGAAACTGCTCATTAACGGCGACGCCACATTCACTGCAATTTTCGAGGCGATACGCGTCGCGAAGCGGGTGGTGTTCGTGCAGTTTTTCATCATTCATGACGATGGCCTCGGACGACGACTGCAAGCGCTGCTGCTGGAGAAGGCCGCCGAAGGCGTCGAGGTCTTTGTGCTGTACGACCGCATCGGCAGCCATGCGCTGCCTGCCAGCTATATAGAGAAACTGCGCGCAGGCGGCGTGCAGATCAAGGCATTCGCCACTCGAGGCGGCTGGCTCAACCGCTTTCAGATCAACTTTCGTAATCACCGCAAGATCGTCGTCGTGGATGGCGTGAAGGGTTTCGTCGGTGGACACAACGTCGGTGATGAATACCTGGGCCTCAAGCCGCCGCTGGCGCCGTGGCGCGACACGCACGTCGCCATCGTCGGCCCGGTCGTGGCGTGTTTGCAAGAGTCGTTTGCCGAGGACTGGTATTGGGCAACGCGAGAACTGCCGCCGCTGATTCTGCCTGACAGCTACCCCGAGGACGGCGTGCTGTGTCAGTTCCTCGCGACCGGCCCGGCAGACTCACAGGAAACCTGCTCGCTGTTCTTTGTCGAGGCGATTCACGCCGCAACCGAACGCGTGTGGATCACGACGCCCTACTTCATCCCCGATGAAGCGGTGTCGGCAGCGTTGCGTCTGGCCGTACTGCGGGGCGTCGATGTCCGCCTGCTGCTGCCATCGCGCCCCGACCATTACACGGTGTACGCCGCGTCCAGCCTGTTTGCCTTCGAAGCAGTGCGCGCAGGCGTGCGGATGTTCCGCTATCAACCGGGCTTTCTGCACCAGAAGGTGGTGCTGGTGGACAACGAGATTTCAGCGATCGGGAGCGCCAACCTGGATAATCGCTCGTTTCGCCTGAATTTCGAACTGATGCTGCTGACCGTGGACGAAGATTTTGCCCGGGAAGTCGAAGCCATGCTCAGCGATGATTTCGCCCAGGCGGTTGAAATTTCAATTGAGGACAGCAAGGAGACCCATCACTTGCAGCAGCTGGGTATGCGCGTGGCACGGTTGATTTCACCGATCCTCTAGCATGCTGCAGTTCAAAACTGTGGGAGCGAATTCATTCGCGAAGACGAGCTACAGGCGACCGATTTACAACGATTACGCCGCCATCTCGCGAATGAATTCGCTCCCACAGAATATGGACTTTCCCCAAATCACGCGTACAGATCGTCCCGCGTCCACGGCAAGTCATGGCTGCCATCGGCGCGCGGCTTGACCGCCAGAATTTGATGAAGGTTGATCCAGCCTTTGGAAAACGCGTACGCGCAGCCGGCCAGATAAAGACGGAAGATCCTCAGGGCCTGCTCCGGCACCATCGCCGCCGCCACGTCCAGTTTCTCTTCAAGACGCATGCTCCAGTGATCGAGCGTCCTGGCGTAGTGAAGGCGCAGGCTCTCCACATCGACCACCTCCAGACCTGCCTCACTGATGAACCCGGTGATCATCGACAGGTGCGGCAGCTCGCCGTTGGGAAACACATAGCGGTCGATGAAATCACCCGCGCCACGCCCGACCGGACGACCGTCGGTGTGCTTGGCGGTGATGCCGTGGTTCATCACCAGACCGCCCTCCTTCACCGCGCCGAACAGGCACTTGGCGTACAGCTCGAGGTTGGCATGACCAACGTGCTCGAACATGCCGACACTGACAATCTTGTCGAAACGACCGTCCCGGGGCAGATCGCGGTAGTCGAGCAGCTGCAGCTCAACGCGGTCTTCCAGGCCTTCGGCTTTCACCCGCTCCCTGGCCAGCGCCAACTGCTCGCGGCTTAAGGTAATGCCAAACACCTTCACGCCGTACTCACGTGCCGCAAAGCGTGCCAGGCCGCCCCATCCGCAACCGACATCGAGCAGGTACTCGCCCGGCTTGAGGCGCAGCTTGCGACACAGATGGTCGAACTTGTCCTGCTGCGCTTGCTCGAGCGTTTCTTGGCCGGTCTTGAAGTAGGCGCAGGAATAAACCATCTCCTTGTCCAGCCAGAGCTGGTAAAAGGCATTGGATAGGTCGTAGTGGTAAGAGATCGACTTCGCGTCGGTTTCCTTGTCGTGCTCCGTGCGCACCGGGACGACGCCGTCGTCTTCGTCCACCAGGGCGGCGGTCAACTCATCGCACACCCGCATGACTTCGCTGATCGAGCCTTCGAGTTCAAGTCGTCCTTCAACGAACGCGCTGCCGAGCAAATCAAGGCTGGGGTGCGAGAAATCGGAAACCAACGAGGGGTCTTTGACGACGATGGTGACGCTGGGATCAGTCCCCAGATCAAACTCGTTGCCGTCCCAAAGTTTGAGTCGCAGTGGTAGATGAAGCTTCTGTAACGCCGGTGGAAGTTGCGCGAGCATTGAGAAAACCCCCTGATCCAGGAACACGGAAAAGGGTAGTCCAAAACCGATTCCACGTAGGAACCGTCAGGCTATCGGCTTTTTGAATGATGACGGTGACCCAGAATGCGGGTACTTCCATGCGCCCCGGGGTTCTAGCCAATTTGAAGCCTGCGATGGAGCACCCTCTTCATGACTGTAGGATAATTTGTTACAGAGTTCTTCAAAGCTCAAGCGAATTTTTATACTTAGCCAAGGCCTCTAACCCGGCGCTCTCAGGGAAAGCGCCGAATACAAAGGCTTACGCGGGATTGTGAAATTTTGCGATCGGCTCGTGGAACCGCAACAAGCGGCCAGCATTGCCCAGCACCAGCAGGGTGCTGAGGTTGTGCAAAACCGCCGCAATCATCGCACCTGCGGCGCCAAGCACGCCGAATGCGGCGAGTGCAACGATGGCCAGCGTCCAGCCCAGACCGATGATCACGTTGACCTGCAACGTATGTCGGCACTGGCGGCTCAGGCGCACGCAGGTGCCCAGGCGACGCAGGTCGCTGCCGATCAGCACGATGTCGGCGGATGCCAGCGCGATGTCGGCACCGCCAGCGCCCATGGCGACGCCCACGACGCCCGCTTTCAAGGCCAGCGAGTCGTTGATGCCATCGCCGACCACCATCGGGCGAAAGCCGCTCTTGATCTCGCCCATCACGCGATTCAGCTTGTCCTCAGGCAAGGCCTGCGCATGGATGTCGCTGATGCCCACTTCGTGCCCCAAGGTGTCAGCCACACTCTGGCGGTCACCGGTCAGCAGCAACTGACGCCCCAAACCGAGCTCACGCAGCTCGCTCAACGCTAGACGCGCCTCAGGCTTGAGGCTGTCGGCCAGCAGGAGCCAGGCGAGGAACACACCATCCACGGCCAGGCCGGCAATCGGGCCGTCGTGGTTGGGAACCGGCGACGTCGGGATGCCCAACTGGGCGAACAATTCAGGACGCCCCAATGCCGCTTCGCCTCGCGCAGTCTGCGCAACGACACCCAGGCCCTGACGCTCGCGAATGTCTTCCAGCGCCAGCAAGTCCTCTTTCTCCACCAGCCCCGCGAGCGCACGACTGACCGGATGACTGCTCGCCGAACCGAGGCTCGCCGCGAGCGCGGCCACGTCCTCGCCTGCACCCTCCTCGGCCTGTATCGACTGCAAGCGAAGGCTCCCGTACGTGAGCGTCCCGGTCTTGTCGACGACCAGCGACGTCAGGTCGGCCAACTCCTCAAGGAAGGCCGAGCTGCGAATCAGAATGCCGTGACGCGCCGCCACCGCGATCCCGGCAATGGCCGTCGCGGGCGCCGACAGCACCAGCGCACACGGACATGCGGCGACCAGCACCGCAAGCATGGCTTGCGCGTTATTGGTGATGAACCAGGTGACGGCCGCGATCAGCAACACCAGCACCATGTAACTGCCGGCGTATCGCTCCAGCAGGCGTGTAATCGGTGGTTTGGAACGTTCGGCGCTCTGCATCAGGGCGATGACCTTGCCCAGCGTCGACTCGTTACCGATGCGCGTCACTTCGATGCGCAGCAGGCCGTCGAGGTTGATCGCACCGCCAAACACTTCCATGCCGGCACGCGCTTCCAGCGGCACTGATTCTCCGGTGATGGGCGCTGTGTCGAGGCTCGCCTGTCCGGACATCACCAGACCATCGGCCGGCACCCGATCGCCCGCGCGTACCTCTACCCGATCACCCGCCACCAGCGACCCGTTATCGACTTCACGGATCGAGCCGTCGGCAGCGATCAGACGCGCATGGCTTCGAGTCAGGCGACCCAATGCCTGAATCGCTTCCTGGGAGCCGATCACGCTGCGCTCTTCCAGCACGTGGCCGAAGATCATGATGATGGGCAGCAAGGCGGCGGTCATCAGGTCACCCGTGGCCCAGGCACCCAGCATCGCCAACGCGATCAGTTGGTCGGTAATACCGTGCAGACTGGGATAGCGCAGGCTGTGCCAGCCGGCACTGACCACCGGAATTGCTACCAGCAACGAGGCGGCGCCCAGCAGTAACTGACTGACGCCGACTTGCTCAGGCGCAAAAAATCGCCAGACCAAACCCAACGCCAACAGCCCCAGCGCGAGCATTGCCAGCGTCAGTTGGCGGGCGGCGCTGCGCTGTTCTTTGCCGGTCAGCATGCTGCCAGGTGCGGGCGAGACATTGTGGTCGTGCGCGTGTTCATCCGCGTGGTTGTGTACAGCTTCGCCACTCATTTGTCGGCTCCCTGAATGATCAGGCGTGAATCGTCATGGGGATCGACCGTCGTGACGGAACCGGCCTGTTTGAGAATGCCCGGCACACGCTCGCGGTAAATGCGCAGCAACAGGCCAGGGTCGCTCTTGTTCTGGATCGACTGCGCCAGACCGGTCACCGCCGCAGTGTCGGTCTGTGCTTTGGCCAATCGTTCGGACGCCTGAGCGTGAGCAACCTGCAAGGTACGATCGGCCTGTTGGTTGGCGGTCTGATTGGCTTTTTCCGCATCGGTACGGGCGTTGGCAACCGCCTGATCGGCCTGTTGGCTGGCGGTCAACACAGCGTTGAATGCGTTCACGGCCGCTGCAGGCAGGCTGGATTGCACGTCCACCCGCACCACCTCCACACCCAATCCGATGCCCGTTGCTGTCAGCTCATCGAGGCGTTTGTTGATGCCTTGCACCAGATCGCCACGCAGGCGTTCACGGCGCTCGGCCGACTGACTGTCCGACCCGACCAACTCAGGCCGCGCCACCAGAATCGTGTCCAGATCCCTTGCTGCAGTGAGGCTGACAGCGCTGCGATTGACCAAACGGTCCAGCGCAGGCAGCACATGTTCCCCCTGTAACACGAACTCACGCGGGTCGGTCACCTTGTAGTACGCCGTCACATCCAGTTGTACGACACCGGCATCACCGGTCAGCAAATAACCGGAGCCCGCCAGCGCATCACTCATGGGCGTGGCAAAACTGGTGACCTTGTCAGCCGCCAATGCGGTGGGCGAGCGCAGCAAGGTTTCCACATGCCGCTCAATTACCCGATCAGCCGAGGGCAGCAGCACGACCTGTTCGAAAGGCTGCGGCCAGGCCAACAACAGGCCTGCGTTCTGTACCCGATCAAGTTCGCCAAAGCGGAACACCACGGCACGGTTTTGCGGGTCTATCTGCCGAACGTTGGAGACTGCCCAGCCGAGCGCGGCCAGCAACGTGACCACGTACAGCCCCAAAAACGCCAACCGGCTGGCCTGCAACCACGGGCTGTTGACCACCGGACGCTCGACCTGCATCGAGTCCTGCTCACTCATGGTTGCGTTCCAGCCTTGCCATCCTGCTTCCCATCCAGCTGGGGCGGACCGTCCACCAACACACGGAACGGCGCGGCATCTGTGCGCAGGATCAGCTTGGTGGTCGGGCCCACGACGGTGCCGAGGGTATCGAGCGAGCGCAGCAGGTTGTACAGCTGCGGCGAGCTGGCGTAAGCGCGCCCATAAATCAACGCCGCTTCGACGCGAGACTGGGCTTCGATGTCGGCGGCTTTCACGGCCGCATCCGCCTCAACGATCCGCGCATCACGCTCGGCAGCCGAACGAATCTGCGCCGCTTCGCGCTTGCCGATCGCCGTGCGTTCGGTGGCGATGGTTTCACGCTCGGCGCGCATGCGATCGACCGTGGCGTTGAGGGTTACCGAAGGCAGCGTCAGACGCTCGACACCCACTTGCAGGACGCGTACGCCATAGGTGGTCAGCAGTTGCTTGTCGATCTGCTGACGCAGCTGGTTTTCGAAATCGGCGATGCGCACCTGATTGGCGTCAGTATTGATCAGACTCGACAGGTCGAAACTCGCGGCGGTGGTCTCCAGTGCGGAGCCCACAAACGTACGGATCTGGCGGGCGGCTTCATCCGGCTGATTCTGCACGGCGCGCATGAAGCGTTTCACGTTGTCGGGGTCGCCCTGCACCTGCCAGGCGACATACGCCTGAACGATGATGCGCAGGCCGTCGCGGGTACCGACATCCTGCAAGCCGCTTGATGTCGTGCGCAGGCGCAGGTCCACAGGTATTGCGGCTTCGAACGGCGCAGGCCAGCGCCAACTCAGGCCGGGATCAAGCAATACGCGAGACGGATTGCCGAAGCGCGTCACCACCGTCGCCTCGCCGGAACGCACCTGCACCAGGCTCGCAGCGGCCACTGCGAAGGCAATCAGCACCGCCGCCAGTGACGCCCGACGCCAAGGAAAGCCAGCCGGGCCAGACGTTTCGCCGTGATGGTGATGCCCGTGATGATGGCCGCCATGGTCATGACCTGCATGGTCGTGGTGATCGTGGTTATGAAACAGACTCAAGGGAGGACTCCTTATTCAGCCGAAGGCTGTTCAGCTGACTTGGACGACGTGGGGTCGACCGGGAGGGTGAAAGAACGCAGATCGATGGTGGGCGCACTGGTGCCGCCCAGGCGATGATCGAGCACCAGCAGTTTGGCGTGGGTCATGCCCAGCGTCAGTTGGTTCAGGTACTGCTCCAGCAGAAACGCCTGACCGGCCTTGGCATAACCCTGTTGCTCGGCACTGAAACGCAGGTCGGCGCTTTGGGCAGTCGACATGACTTCACGCGAATTGGCGGCAGCCTGATCGTGGGCGATGCTGGCATGCAGCTGCGCCAAGTTCGCCTGATCCGCGGCGGCGCCGCGCTCACGGGCAATCAATGCCTGCGCGCTGATCTGCGCGGCCTGCACGGCGTGATAGGCGTTGGCGGCGCCCGCAGGCGGATGAATCGACTCCACCACCGTCGCGAGGATCTCCACACCGCTGTCGAGTTTTTTCAAGTCTCGCGCGACGGCACTTCCGATGTCGGCCGCCAGATCGGTGCGCTGCTCGCCGAGCAATTCATCAAGGGTGCGCGACGCGAAATCGTGGACCAGCACGCGGCTGGCGGTGCTGCGAATCAGGCTGGGGATGTCGGCGCTGTTGTATGTCGCCGCCATGGCGGCCTCGTCGTCCAGACCGATGCGGTAGACGAAGCGCACGTCCATGTTGACGATCTGAAAGCTCTGCTTATCCCCCGAGCCGCTGGCGATCACCTGCGACTTGTCGTTGATGTGCGTGGCGTCCCAGAGTCGATTGGCGACGGCAGGCGGTGGACCTTCGGCGGGATCTAGGATCTGCTCGTTGCTGGCGCCTTCGGAGACGCTGGTCGCCAGCTCGTGAACCACGCCGTTCTCGACCGGCAATACCGTCCCGAACGGCCACGGCAGGCCAGCGTGTAGCCCAGGCTGCATGACCTCGACTGGCTTGCCAAAACGCTCGTAGATCCCTCGACCCTGCATGGGAATTTCGTGCACACCGCTGAGCGCCCAGCCGAGGGCAACGATCACTGCCATTACGGGCAGGAACGCCCGACGCATGTAGGTAAACGCCCAGATCTGCCGCAGGTCGATGCCGAAGCGGTTGTGCAATTCGTTCTGCAACGCTGTCAGCGGACGCGGTGGCCAGCGCAGCAAGCCGGCGGCGAAGCTGCTGGCGACCGGACGCGGCTCCAGTCGCTCGTTGCGCGGGCTGAAGATCGACAGCAGTGCACGGATCAACAGTTCGACAGCGACCAGCCCCGGTAGCAGCCCGATCAGCACGGCCAGTCGGGCGGGCCAGATGCGATCTGCAGAAGAGAAGAACAGACAGAACGCGGCGATCAACAACGTACCGATGGCCACCCGGCTCATCTGCGCCAACTGCTCGGCTTCTGGCCAGCTCGCTTCGGATTCGTTACTGAACTGACGCTCGAGCACCAACAAACCAAAGCCGATCAGCAGCAACAATCCGCCGACCACGCTCCCCGTCAGGCCGACGCTGCTGCCGACCAGGGTCATGTTCCAGATCATCGAAATACTGATCAGCGCCAGCAACGCCCATCCCGCCAACCAGAATACCGGCGCGCCGATCTGCCCGACCATCGACGTCCCGGCACCACCGATGCGCCCAAGCAGGCGGTCATACCAACCCGGCTCCTCGGTTTCGGCTTGCTCATCGACCGCGATCATTGCTTCATCAGGGGCAATGACATGGGCGCGCCACAGCGCAACGACCTGCGCAGACTGCAGCGCCGCAGCGAGCACCAACAGACTGGCCGCGCTGTTGGTCAGCACCGCGGTCCACAGCGAATTGGGAGAAAACAGATCGACGAACAACGACACCACAAGACCCAGCACACCCATGGCGCCCAGCACGTAGGTCAGTCGCGACAGGCGCGCGGCCTGAAAACTCGCACGCTGGAACCTCGGCAGGCTTGCCGGCTCAGCCCCTTCAACATCCAGATCAACCCGCATCGACACTCCAGAACCTGCTGAACGCTGTATTCATCACCCTTCCCGTTCGTTTTTCGGTCCGCTTATCAACACGCCGAAACACCGATTTACGGGGGCGTTACGATATAACAGAAGTAGTGAAATTTTCGTCCGGTAATTGCTGCTCTGCATGACGAATTATTCACCCAGACAGCCCGTAGACAGGTTAGCGCTTGATGGGCTTGACCCATCTGGCCATTAAGCAGACCACGTCTTACTCCGGGTGCATAACAACGTCAGCATGCCGGGTCTGCACAACCAAAAACCATGCACTATGCTCCCAGAAAGTTATCCACAGGGAGCTGGCCTGCGATCATGCTCACCCCACTCAGAACCGGGCTGCAGAAACTTTTGCATCCGCTGGCCAAAATCCTGTTCGATGACGGCGTACACGCCATCCATGTGACGTCGTGCGCAGGACTCATTTCAGTGGCGGTCGGCGTACTTGTCGCGGCGTTCGCCTTTCATCCCTGGATCTTTGTCCTGATCCCGATCTGGATGTTGATCCGCATGCTTTTCAATGCTGTAGAAGCGGTGTTGATCAGCGAGTTCGGACAACATTCCCGCCTTGGAACCTGCGCCCACGAACTCAGCCGCATTATGGCCGAAACCGCGCTGTTCCTGCCGTTTGCGGTCATTCCAAAGGTCAGCCTCCTGTTGATTCTGACCGTCACCCTGCTGGCAATCTTCAGTGAGTTTGCAGGTCTGCTCGGTCCGTTGATCAAGGCATCACGGCGCTACGACGGTCCGTTGAAAAGTGACATGCGTCTGGTGTGCTTTGGGGTCTTTGGCGCAGGAATCGGCTCCGGGTATGTGCTCACCGCGCCGATCAATATTGCCCTCGCCGTGATGACTGTTCTGTTATTCATCACCATCGTTACCCGCATCCGTCGCGCCGTCGCGGAGGTGACCAAGCCTGCGACGGTGAAGATTTATTCACCGGACTGAGCGAACTGTTTCAACAGCTTTACACACAACCTGCCAACACGTTATCCACAGGCCAACTTCATACCGGCACGTTGCAACTTGGTGCCCCCTTGAAAAGCACCGTGCTTGACCTCAAATCCACATTGAACACATATTACGCTCATAATTTAAGTGGTCCCTGATCTTTCGAGACATTTTCAAAGAGCGGGCTACGCTTCCCACCACTGTCAATTTTTTATCCAGGAGTGCGCTCATGAGTCACTACGACGTTGTCATCATCGGTGGCGGACCAGGCGGCTACAACGCTGCCATTCACGCGGGCCAGAAAGGCCTGAAAGTCGCTTGTATAGAAGGTCGTGAAACCTTGGGCGGCACCTGTTTGAACGTCGGCTGCATCCCGTCCAAATCCTTGCTCCATGCATCCGAGTTGTATGAAGCGGCCGCCGGAGAGGAATTCAAGAAGCTGGGTATCGAGGTCACGCCCACGTTGAACCTCGCGCAAATGATGGCGCAGAAAGCCGAGAGCGTAACGGGCCTGACCAAGGGCATCGAGTTCCTGTTCCGCAAGTACAAGGCCGAATGGATCAAGGGTTGGGGACGCATTGCCGGCCCCGGCAAGGTCATAGTCAAGGACGCCAGCGGTGCAGAAACCGAGCTGACAGCCAAGGACATCATCATTGCCACAGGCTCCGAACCTACGCCGCTGCCCGGTGTGACCATCGACAACGCGCGCATTCTTGACTCAACCGGCGCATTGTCGTTGAGTGAAGTGCCCAAGCATCTGGTGGTCATCGGTGCCGGCGTGATCGGTCTGGAGCTGGGTTCGGTATGGCGGCGTTTGGGCGCGAAAGTAACGGTCGTCGAGTTCCTCGACCACGTTGCCCACGGCACGGACCTGGAAGCCGGCAAGACATTGCACCGCTCGCTGTCGCGTCAGGGCATGAATTTCAAGCTGAGCTCGAAAGTGACCTCGGCCGTTGCAAGCGACACAGGCGTCAGCCTGACCATCGAACCTGCTGCAGGCGGTGAAGCTGAAGTGATCGAAGCGGACTACGTGCTGGTTTCCATCGGCCGGCGCCCCGTGACGAGCGGTCTGGGCCTGGAAACCGTCGGGCTTGAAGTCGACAAGCGCGGCGTGCTCGCCAATAAAGGCCACCGCACGGCCGTCGACGGTGTCTGGGTGATCGGCGACGTGACGTCGGGGCCGATGTTGGCGCACAAGGCCGAGGACGAAGCGGCGGTGTGCGTGGAGCGTATCGTCGGCAAGAAAGGCGAGCTCAACTACAACCTGATCCCCAACGTGATCTATACGTGGCCGGAGCTCGCCAGTGTCGGCAAGACCGAAGAGCAGTTGAAGGAGGAAGGCCGTGCTTACAAGGTCGGCAAATTCCCTTTCAGCGCCAACAGCCGGGCGAAGGTGAATCACGAAACCGATGGCTTCGCGAAAGTACTCGCCGATGAGAAGACCGACGAAATTCTCGGTGTACACCTGGTCGGCCCAAGCGTCAGCGAGATGATCGCCGAATACTGCGTGGCGATGGAGTTCGCGGCGTCAGCGGAAGATATCGCCCTGACCTGCCACCCTCACCCGACGCGCTCCGAGGCACTGCGCCAGGCAGCGATGGGAGCCGGTGGGCATACGACGCAGGCCTGAAGGCAATCGCGACCTCTGCAAGAAACACCGCAAAACCTGTAGGAGACGTCGGAGGTTACGACGGCAGCGAATGCAACGGGTCAGCCACTATTTTTTGTGCTGATCCACCGCATTCGTCGGAATGGCGCCCAGACCATGCTCGCTCCTACAGGTTTTCATGCGGCTGCATTTAAACCGGCAAATGCCCGAGCGGCAGAGGCCCTTGCGGCTTGAGCGTACGGATCGCGAAGTTGCTGCGAATGTCGCGCACGCTCGGCATCTTCAGCAGAGTATCGGAGAGAAACCGGTCGTACGCGCGCAGGTCGGGCACCACCACATGCAGGAGGAAGTCCGACTCGCCGGACACCAGATAGGCCGAGATGACCTCACGCCACTCAGACACCACCTGATGAAACCTCTGCGCCTCGTCTTCATGATGGCGATCGACCTTCACCCCGATAAACACAGTCAGGCCCAAGCCGAGCGTCTCGGCATCCAGCGTTGCCTGATACCCGCGAATGACCCCGGTTTCCTCCAGATGGCGAACGCGTCGCAAGCAGGGCGAGGCAGATAATCCGATTTCGTCGGCGAGCTGCACGTTGGTCAAGCGACCGTCCCGCTGAAGCGCGTTGAGAATGCGGCGGTCGTAGGCATCCAGTTTCACGTTCAATCGATTTGGCATAAGTGCGACCATTCAAGAGTAGTAAAGGGCAGAAACTGCCAATACTAAGCGCTCAAAGGGTCAAACACGCAACCACCTGCCCCCGCCTTCGACCGTAGAATTTTCTTCCGTTATCCCTGCCGGAGAGCTGAAGAATGGAAAACCTCGCGCTGTTTATCCTCGCCCTGTCCATGGTCTTGCTGATGCCTGGGCCCGACATGATCCTGCTGCTGCAAACCGGAGCGCGCCAAGGTCGCGCAAAAGCGTTGGCGACTGCATCTGGCCTGGCCATCGCCCGAGGTTGCCATGTCGCGCTGGCGGCATTGGGGTTAGCGACGTTGTTCAAAGTCTCACCCTGGACCTTCGAAGTCGTGCGCATCGTCGGGGCGGCTTATCTGCTGTGGCTTGGGTTGAAGATGTTCAAACCGGGCGTCATGAGTGGCGCCAGCGCAGGCACCTCTGGGGAATCGATAATCTCTTGGCGCACGGCCATTCTGCGCGGCCTGTTGACCAATCTGCTCAACCCCAAGGCGCTGCTGTTCTGTTCGGTTCTGCTGCCGCAGTTCATCGACGCCAACGCGGGTTCGGTTGCCGGACAATTCGCCCAACTCGGTGTGATTCTGGTGTTGATCGGCCTCTCGTTCGACAGCGTCTACGCCATGGCGGGTGGCTGGATCGGTAGGTGGCTGGCGCGCAATGCGACGGCGCAACGGATACAACAGTGGCTGTTCGGCAGCCTCCTGATCGGCTTCGCCGTGCGGCTGGCGTTCATCCAGCAGGCTTGAGGACACACTCCGCAACACGCTGAAGAAACGAAAGTAGTGCTCTGAAACGATTTTTTATCTTTTTTGCGAACAAGATGCCGAGATTGTTATCTGTTTGTTGGTAATTTGCGTTCGGCAAGGATTGGGAAAGCGCACTTTTTTGTGCAGGAAGGCACAGCATTTCTTCAGAGGCTTCACCTTATGAATCGCAGGAATCTCCTGAAAGCGTCCATGGCGTTCGCAGCCTATAGCGCGCTGCCCGCGTCGGGCCTTTACGCTGCACGTGCATTGGCCGCAGCAGCCGATGGTGAAATCGAACATTTCGACTTCAAGAACTTGCAAGACCTCGCCAAGCAAATGGCCGGCAAAGCCTATGTCAGTACCAAGCAGAACCTGCCGCCTACCTTGGCGAACATGACGCCTCAGCAGTTCAATGCGATCAAATACGACGCCGGTCATTCCCTTTGGAACGACGTCAAAGGCCAGCTCGACGTGCATTTCTTCCACGTCGGCGCCGGCTTCAAGACACCCGTGCGCATGTACAGCGTCGACCCCGCGACCCAAGAAGCGCGTGAAGTGCACTTCCGTCCTGAGCTGTTCAATTACGAAGCCAGTCGTATCGACCAGAGCCAGCTCAAGGGCGATCTGGGATTTGCCGGCTTCAAGCTGTTCAAGGCGCCGGAGATTGCGATCAACGACATTCTCTCGTTTCTCGGCGCCAGTTACTTCCGCGCAATCGACAGCAACAAGCAGTACGGCCTGTCGGCACGGGGTCTGGCCATCGACACCTACGCCCACAAGCCTGAAGAATTCCCTGACTTCACCAAATTCTGGTTCGAGAAACCGACCAAGGACGCCACCCGCTTCGTGGTCTACGCGCTGCTGGATTCACCCAGCGCAACCGGCGCGTACCGCTTCGACATCGACTGCCAGGCCGATCGCGTGGTCATGGACATCGACGCTCACATCAATGCACGCGCTGACATCGAGCAGATGGGTATTGCGACCATGACCAGCATGTTCAGCTGCGGCACCCATGAACGCCGTATGTGCGACACGCTTCACCCGGAAATTCATGACTCGGACCGGCTGGCGATGTGGCGTGGCAACGGCGAGTGGATTTGCCGCCCGCTGAACAACCCGGCGAAGTTGCAGTTCAACGCGTTCGCCGACAAAGACCCGAAAGGCTTCGGCCTGGTGCAGACCGACCACGATTTCAAGACCTATCAAGACACCGTCGACTGGTATCACCGCCGACCGAGCCTCTGGTGCGAACCAACGACGGCATGGGGAGAAGGGTCGATCGATCTGATGGAGCTGCCGACGACCGGCGAGACGCTGGATAACATCGTTGCGTTCTGGAACCCGAAAGTGCCGATCAAGGCCGGCATGTCGATGAACTATGGCTACAAGCTATATTGGAGCCCGCTGCCACCGGTGAGCACGCCCTTGGCTCAGGTTCATGCAACCCGTTCAGGCATGGGTGGGTTTATCGAAGGCTGGGCGCCGGGCGAGCATTACCCGGACGTCTGGGCACGCCGTTTCGCTGTGGATTTCAATGGCGGCGGGATCGACCGCTTGCCAGAGGGTTCGGGTATCGAGCCGGTGGTCACGGTGTCGAACGGCAAGGTCCAGGACTTCAACGTCTTGGTGCTCCCGGACATCAAGGGCTTTCGCGTGACCTTCGACTGGTACCCGACCAGCGATTCGGTGGACCCGGTGGAAATGCGCATGTTCATCAAGACTGGCGACCGCACACTGAGCGAAACGTGGTTGTACCAGTACTTCCCGCCGGCGCCCGACAAACGCAAGTACACCTGATACTCAAAAGGGCAGGTTTTTAATCTGACGTGTAACGAAAATGAGTCATAGGCAGCCCTGCTTATGGCTCATTTCCCCTCCTATTTAATAGCGTCAAATTTTTATCCATCAATCAATTCAATAAGTTACGGATCTCGATTTTTGCGGTGCCTTAGACCTGTCCGAAAATTTGACTAATTGATTGACAGCCCCTGCTTCTGAGGCTGATATATCCCCTGTCACGCCGCGTGAGAGGGACCTGAACGACCGTCACCTCCTCGATATGGCCTGCGCCTAACTCTATTTTTTCAAGGTCAATCGACGGCCACCGCCGAGTTCGATGAGCGGTAGCTTTGCCTTGCAGGCGACGCGCTTGCCTTGCGCCTCCACGCCTGATGATCTCTTCCCATTTCTGCGCTCCCGAGGGGCAGTAACCATGATGTCGACCTCCCCTGCTTACGTTGAAAAGCCGTCAATGCTTTCGTTCGACAAATCCACGGCTATCGTGCTGGTCGCGATCAGCCTGATTCTGGTCGAAACCTTTTCTGGCGCCTTACGTTTCTATCTGGACAAGGCCGGGATTTCGGTACTGCTGTACGCCCCGAAAGTCGCGTGCCTCTTGTTCTTCGCCCTCGAACTGCGCAGCTTCAAAGCCGGGCCCGGCGTGTGGTTGAGCTTCCTGGTACTGCTCTTGTCTGCGGCCTGGGCGGCGTTGAACGGCGCGAGCGCGGGCAACTTTGCCTTCGCGCTGTATGGCATCAGTCCGTTGTTGTTCGGGATGGCCTGCGGCGACCAGATCACCCGGCACAAGCGCCTGTTCATGTGGGCTATCGCGTTCGCGCTGCTGGCATCGCTGGCCGGTATCGCGCTGGACAAATACACCGACCTGCCCTGGAAGGGTTACAGCTACAGCATTGGCGGCACCGAACTCAGCGCCAACACCACCTGGGCGTCGGAAGAAGCTGACCGCCCGGCCGGCTTTGCCCGGATTTCCAGTGCGCTGGCGATCATCATCTCCATCTTCAGCCTTTACCTGATGGCAACCTTGCGTTCGAAAACCCTAGTCATCGGGGTTTGCGCCATCGGCTTTGTCGGCGTCGTTCTGACCACCAGCAAGGCACCGGCGCTGG
>Ga0265798_10002655_pt1 | contig 26073 bp, 26 predicted proteins | sample P3T30metagenome_FD_192430 | JGI IMG/M metagenome (GOLD analysis project Ga0265798, IMG submission 192430) | Plant litter microbial communities from East Loma Ridge, Irvine, California - P3 T30 | ecosystem: Environmental > Terrestrial > Plant litter > Unclassified | place: USA: California...
TTCGCCCATTATAACGAGGTGCATCCGCACCGCGCTTTGCGCTATCGATCCCCACGCGAGTTCATCGCGCAAACCTGCGAGGCTCTGTCAGGCCTTTAGGGGGCAACAACATCCGATTGCATGAATATCTTGCCAGCGAGCGCTTTCGTGGAGGTCACCGACCGAAACTTCTGTGCGGACCACGGGGCCCTCAAGGGTGGTGCCGACGCTATAGCCGTATCTTCGTACCGGTCCAACTTCCTGCGTGGTGGCAGAGTCTATAACGCCTAGGAGTACGCGCAGCCCAACCGAGCCGGTATCGAGACCGGCGTCGATCGGATGCCCATCGACTTTGATCGTTATCGCGTAGCGTCGCGTCCCGTCAGACAGATCGACCTCGCGGATGGGAACCTGAACGGGAGCCGATTGGGTTTGGGCACCGCCCGGAAGAGCGGCAACCTGGGTGCCGACTGCAAGGCAAATCATGACGAGCGATGTTTTATGTCGAATCATGGGGCGATCCTTCGCGCTGTATCGTCCTTCTATCAGCAATCACGACGTAAGCGATCGTGCCGGCAGCGGCAGAGCTAAGGTGTGCGGCTCCCCGTACGTAAGCATCGGGGGCTTGAATCAGACTGCATGAATGAGCGAATAGACAGGGATAGCCGGGGAGGGCGCCGAACGAACGTATTTGGTTGTGCCGGGCAAAAAGTGCGTGATATCGTTGTTGTGCCTCCTGATATGACTGCTCGCTCGACGAGGGAGGCTATGCTGGAGATGATCCCGTCATCGTTTACCAACGAAGTGGCGACACGTAACAACAGGAGTCGAGCCATGGTCAAAACGTGTGTCACGGCCGCCTTCCTGTTTGGTTTGGCCACCGCGGGCAGTGCGGACGGCGCCGACCGATCAATAGCCACTGTCGCGCTTTCCGGCCCTTTTGCCACGCAGACGCCGTGGCGCTTGACGGTGACGCAAAGCGGGCATGCCGGTGTATCCGGCACCGGAGATCCCGAACCCGGCGTGGTTATGCCGTGCCTCCGGCATACGGGTTCTTTGACCTGCGATCCCGCCCTAAACGTTCGCCTTGACCCCAATAGGCAGATGAGTGACTTCGACCAACCGCGTTACCTGCGTATGGCGCGCGTCGCGTATCGACAGGCGGGCGATCGGGAGCCGCTGCTGATTGTCGTTCTGGCCAGCATTCACGCGGGTAACGGTGGTCAACTCGTCGGCACCCAGGCTCTTGCCTATCACCGAGATACCGACCGTTTCGTTCGTCTGTTTACGCATAGCACCGGCACCAACAACAATCAGGAGGTACGCTTCATCCAAGCGGGGCTGCTGCGCGGCGCCTTCGTCACAGTCGAGCCGACCACCGACGCGCCTTTCGGCTACTGGGTCACAGTCGCACGATCGAGCGACCCGACTGCGCCGTACCGTACCGTGCTGCGCTATCGCAGCGCGACAGGCTATAACGACGGCAACGCGCTGCCGGTGATCGATTCAGAAATGCCGCAAATACTGCAGCGCCTTTCGTTGTGGCGACCCGGGCAGCCGCTGCCGCTACCAGCGTCTGGCTGCTCGAAACCGACGCTCAAGAACGGCGCGTTGTGGTGTATGTAATCATCAGTCGCCGAACAGCACTGCCAGCCTGCTCACTTTCTCGATCAACGATCGAAAAACGGGAGAGCTATCCTCTACCCTTTGGTAAGTGCTGCACATCGCCGGGCACCACGATCCGATGGTGCATCGTCTGCTCCCATACCGATCGAACGGGTGATCGCAGAGCAGCATCGGGGATCGTCCCGACCGCGACGCCTATCAAAATCTGGGTGCTTGCCGGCGCGCGCATAGACGGTAGAACCGCATCTCGCGCAGAAGAACGTCTCGAACGTATTACCCTCACTGGTGGGCCGCTCGTAGCATCACGCGTCTCCAACGATGGTCAGTTGATCAGCGGGATAGTAGGCCATCAACCCTAAAGGCGATCCGGTGCGCCGTTGGCAGGCGATGCAATGACATGGCACCACGACGGAGGTCGGGCCGGGAAGTTCAACCTTTAGCTGACCGCACTGGCACTCTGCTTTCATGAACGTCTCCGTCGAAAGACGATAGAAGCATTCAGCTTTTCCCACAAACAAGCTCTGGCGCCGTTTGACCGGTTTCCTTCCGGGACCGAAAACTTCAAAACGGCCATTCCGCTTCCGCCCGTTACCGGCGATTGGGAAATGCCCTGCATTGCTAAATAGTGAACGTTCGTTTTTCCGATTGGATGAATTTATGAAACAGTATTTCAATGAGCGTTGGTTCAAGATCACCTTGCCCAATCCTTTCGTCACTTTTGTCGTTTTCGGTCGAGATCAGCTCGGCTGGAAGATGGATGTCCACGGTTCAAGTGATCGAGCATGGCCAAATGGCGACACTTACCAAGATACTTTTGACGAGCTTGTTCCGTTCCTCGCCGGATATGTCGATGCTTCGAGTCTATGGTCGGACTTTGATACGGGCGAGACGCTGCACGTGTGGGACGCGTTATTGGGCGTGAACGGCCGAATCAAATAGCTGCTATGAGGCCGATCGTCGGCCTGTCATTCGAGGTATGAAGCGTGCGGTCAGCGCGCCTACCAGTATTGCACCGAGAATGATGCAATCGTGCCGATTTAACGGCCATGCACTCCAACCAAAGGCAAACGCCATACTGAGCCCCATCAGGCTGCCTATGGCAATATGAATGGTCCGTCGGTTTGACGCGCGCATCGTTGTCCTCCTTGCCGAGGGCGATCAATGCCTATGGCGAGGATCGACATACTCCGAATGATCTGACGTGCTTTACTGGTCATTTTTAGCAAGCGATGATTTTTGGAACCGCCGGGATGTATAGCCGGCATTCTAACCGAATCGGAAGTATACGGTATTGAGAGGGCACACCTTAGCCACCTCGCACAACCGGCTTACGGAGTTCGACCCGCTAACATTCGACCCGAAAGGCGAAAAGCGAAGTGAGTTTGATGGCTGACGAACGACCAGGGCCAGGCGCACGCCTGTTTCGCTACGATCAGCGGATCGCAACCAACGCAACGCGAGCCGGAACGACCAGGTGGCCGTCCCCGGCCGGGGTGAGAAGGACGGATGCTCCTGCATAGGTGCTGAGCAGCACCCATGAGGCAGCAATCGCCGAAATCGGACGCATGGGTTTCTCCATCATTGAGTGTGAAAGGGCGGGCTAACGGCCGCTAGTTCAAGTGCCGGTAGGGGTATCGGGGTCGTATTCGAGAAGGTCGCCGGGCTGGCAGTCGAGATGACGGCATATCGCTTCCAGCGTTTCGAAGCGGAGCCCTTTGACCTTGCCCGATTTGAACAGCGAGAGGTTCGCCTCGGTCGCGCCGATCGCCCGAGCCAGGTCTTTCGACCGCATCTTTCGCCTTGCGAGCATCGCGTCCAGTCGGATGACGATCGCCATCAAAAGAACCCGGCACGGTCGCGCTCGATCTCCGAACCGAAGGCGACGACGTTCACGAACGCGAACAAGAGGGGGCCCAGGACCGCCGCGTCGAGCTGGCGGAGTTTCAGCTTGACGGCGACAGGGCTCATGCCAGCGAAATAGAGGGTGGCATGAGTGACAAGCGGAACTACGGCATAAGCGATGAGCGCCCACGCGATCCGGCGCATCAGCACTTCATTGTCGGCGGTGAAGATCAGGCGTTGGGCATAAAGGCGAAAAAGGCCGGTCAGATTCGATAGGATCATCAGCCCGGGGATCAGGCGCAACGTCAGCAGGCCCGCCGCCAAGGTCGATTGCCAGATCGCATAGCGCGAGATCGCCACGAAGCCGGCCGGTATCCCAATCTGATTCTCGGGCGTGACGATGAAGGAAAAACCGCCGTTCATCATACTGGCACGATGCCCGACACGAAAAAGCAGCATGAGAACCTGAAGCGCGGCGGTTGCCGCCATCAGAGCCATCACGACGGACGCGATTACAAAGAACAACCGTCCACGGCGCGCAAGCCTATCGGTCGTTGCGGGCATTTCGCCACTGTCCGCCTTCGGCTGACGCTGAATCATTCTGCCTCCAATCAGGCATTCCGTGCACCGCGAATTATTGTCTCGCAATAATTAATTCGATGATTATTCAGCCACCCCTTTCTCGAAATCCGATCCCTTTTGAGAAAGCCTGGCGGTCAGAGGGAGGGCTCGCCGCCCCTAACGCCCCGCTGGCCGCGGACATGAACAAGGGGCCGAAGTTGGGGAGCTGACCGATGCTCTGAGCGTCCGCTCCTGGGTCCTTTCGTAGTTTGCGAACGGTCCCGCCTTCCGAGGGGACGGAGGCGTGGACCGACCTGCCGACGTGAGAGCGCAGCCAGTACCGGGGTCGGCGGAGCGAGCATGAGATCATGCCCCTGTCCGCGTGGCCGCAGATTCAGGCGTTGCGTGATCTGCCCGACCCTGGGGGCAACCGGCGTCCGAAGGATGCCGGACACCGGATCGGCCAGATGCTGGCCGCAGATCCTGCGCAGTTGCACGATCCGAAGTCGCCGGTGCGCAAGAAGGCCAGAATCTATATGCGACAATCCATGTCGCCGCGATGGCTTGCAGGCGGACTGGCCGTAGAAGCGATGAACTGGTTGCAGACGTTTGAATCGCGCGAGGGCGAAAGCGGCTTGTCACCGATCGAGACGATGCTTCGTGCCTACGCTTACATGCCGGAAGTCGATCCGCCGGCAAATATTGCGGTAGAAGTGGAAAGGCTGAGAAAGCTGGTAGTCTGATCGGTCAACTCGTCGCGCCGACCTCGCCTCATCGGCAGCGTCGTTTCGATCGCCGCCCCCGACGCCTTGGCATTGCGCGACACACAGGTGATCGGCAACCGGGTCGACTTCTAAGCGGGTTTGCTGGCGATCATTAACCAACTGGACCGCTCGACCTATGTCGAACGGGATCGCAGCCTGGGCGTGTCCGTCAGTCCCGGTACCGTCGCCGGCAACCTCAACTCCAGCCGGCAAACCGGCGACTTCGCCAGCGTGCGCGAGCAATCGGGTATCTAGGCCGGCCAAGGCGGCTAATGTCGCGAGTGCGAAGCCCAGGGTGGCACGTACGCCAGGCGGTAGATCCCCGAACTGGAACCGGTGCCGGTGGGCTTCAGATACGAGCCATGGCTCTGGCTCGACAATCCGCTGCCTGCCCCGATCGTCGATCACAAAGCCGCCTTCCGCGACGCCCGAGCCCGATGGGGGAATCAAAAGCAACGTCTAAGGCCACGTGAAGACGTACTCCTAACGCACGGGGGTGACCCATCCTGAGGGCGGCAGCATGCAAATGGTGACCATCAGGATACCAGCCGGAACTATGGATTTGCAGCTGCCATCTGTCTTGAAGTTTGATCGTTTTCGAGAAAGGCGGTGATGCAGCCCGACGGCAGCTATCGCACACGCCTCTCCGACGACTGCTATAACGCTGATCTACCCAGTCCCTGCCGTCCAACCTGATGAACGAGTGGCTGAAGTCCGGAAGTTGATAGTTAGATCTGCGGGGACAAGAGGCGAGCTGGCCTACCACCGTTAGCTTTTACCTCGGGTTGCCGCGCCACGTTGAAAACACCGGCGTTCAATTGCGCACCTTCAGATTGGGCATCCAAAAAATGCTCGTGACGTCAGATCCCGTTTCACACGATCGGATCCAGCGCGGTGATGGCCTCGATGTCCTGATCGTCTTCAAGTCGGTACAGCGAAACGCCACAGCTGCCGTCGGGATCGATCACCGGGCCGTGCGCCACGATCTGCCCTTTGGCGAGCAGGTCGTCGAGCAACGCGCCGTGCTGCTCATCGATGTCTTTTATCGTCGGTCATCGTCGCGAGGAATCCGCGCGGGGTGGCAGGTATTTGCACAGCTGACATTTCATCGATGGTACCTTCAGACCTGAAACTGCTCGGCGCAGGCGGTGCGCAAGAGCCTACGCTATCCGGTTCTGGCCTAGCCTCGGGTGAGCTCGGGCAGCGTGTCTTCGATCCAGTCGGCCAGCGCCTGTACGAGAAGGGCGGCCTGTCTGCCTTGCTCGGTCAGCGCATAGTCGACGCGGGGCGGTACGACCGGGAAGCTTCGCCGGCGGACGAGCCCGTCGCCTTCGAGCTGCTTCAATGTCTGCGAGAGCATGCGTTCGCTGACGCCGGCGACCCTGCGGCGCAGGTCGCTGAACCGGAGCGTCCCCGGCAGCAGCGCGATCAACGCCAGTGTGCCCCAACTGCTCGTCACGTGCCGCAGGATTGCGCGCGAGGGGCACCGCGGCGCGAACACGTCGCCGCGTTCCATGCGATCGGCGAGGCGCGTGGACGATACGGTGGTCATTTCCAAAACTAACCTTTTTGTGCGTACTTCTCTTTCGTAAGTTAGGCGCTTACCTCGCCTTCATCAACAGCGTGAAAGTGGAGAACATCATGTACGCAGTCACGGGAGCTTCCGGCCAGCTTGGTCGCCTGGTCATCGACGCCCTTCTCCGGACGGCCAGGCCATCCGACATCGTCGCGCTCGTGCGAAATCCTGCCAAGCTGAGCGATCTTGCCGCACGCGGCGTCGTCGTGCGGGCATTCGATTACGATGCGCCGGATACGCTCGAGCCCGCCCTCGCCGGGGTCGATCGCCTGCTGCTGATCTCGTCGAGCGACGTCGGTTCGCGCGAGGCGCAGCACGGCGCTGTGATCTCCGCCGCCAAGACGGCGGGTGTCGGCTACATCGCGTACACCAGCATCCTCAATGCCGACGCCAATCCGATGAATTTGGCAGTCGAGCACCGCGCGACCGAGGCGGCGATCAAGGCGAGCGGCCTGCCGTACGCGATCCTTCGCAACGGCTGGTATACCGAGAATTACGTCCTGTCCGCCGCGCCCGCGATCGAGCATGGTGCACTGGTCGGTAGTGCAGGCGACGGCCGGATTTCCAGCGCGAGTCGCGAAGACTATGCCGATGCTGCGGCCGCGGTGCTGACCGATGGTTCCGCCGAGACCCGGGTCTTCGAACTCGCCGGGGACGATGCGTTCACGCTCGCCGAGTTCGCCGCTGCGATCGGCCAGATCGCGGGACGCCCGGTCGTCTACCAGGATCTACCGCAGGACGACTATCGCCGGATCCTCGAAGGCGCCGGCCTTCCGGCATCGATTGCCGACATGCTCGCGGAAAGCGATGCGAAGGCGGCGAACGGCTCATTGTTCGACGACGGCCGGGCGCTCAGCGCGCTGATCGGTCGCCCGACGACGCCATGGCGCACGACGCTCGCCGACGCATTGAAGGGCAAGCAAGGCTGACGCTTGTGGCTTAAGTGCGCGAGCCAGGATCGTCCTTGGTCGCCACGCGTGCGGGAATGCCGACAACGGTCGTTCCCGCCGCGACATCCCGGGTGACGACGCTGCCGGCACCGACGATCGCATCGTCACCGATCGTTACGCCTGGCAGGATCAACGCGCCGGCGCCGATCCACGCGTTGCGGCCGATCTCGACCGGGCGACCGAACTCCAGCATCTTCGCCCTGATCCCTGGATCGCGGGGGTGATCCGCCGTGAGGATCTGGACACCCGGTCCGATCTGCGTTCCCGCGCTGATCCGGACCGATACGACATCTAGGACGATGCAGCCGAAATTGAGAAAGACGCCGTCTTCGAGATGGATGTTGTAGCCATAATCGCAGTGGAACGGCGATCGCACGGTGGCGCCGTTGCCGACGTGACCTAGCGCTTCGGCGAGCATCGCATGTCGCTCGGACGCAGGCGCAGCGGACGCGGCGTTGTAGCGCGCGAGCCAAGCCGAGGCCGCCGCGGCGTCGGCGGCAAGCTCGGGATCGTCCGCGCTGTACAGCTCGCCGCGTAACATCTTCTGCTTTTCGGTCGCCATGCTCAGCTCAGATCGTGCAGGTCTTTGCCGAGCGGGGCGGTAATCCGAAGGTCTGAGAACCGGATCTTCAGGCCGCTGCGTTCGGGCGTGCAGGCCATTGGACCGACCTGATACGACGCTGCGATGGGGAACGGCGCGAGGCGGACCAGCGGCCAGGTCTTGCCATCGGCTGAGACCTGAAGCCGCAGCACGCCCTTGGCGACGGTCGCGCGCATCCAGAAATCCTGCGCCGGATGCTCGTAAGGCCCAGTCGCCCAATCGGACTTGCCGTCGGTCAACACGCTGCTGAGCATCGCGCGTCCGTCGGACAGTTCGATCCCGGCCTTGACCCAACGGCGCTCGTCGACCCGCACCATGATCCCGGCCTGGTCGTAGAGCTTTTCATACTGGCCCCGGATGCGCACCTGTGCGGTGAACGCGTCGGGCGCGGTAAAACCGAGGAAGTTGCCGCTGTCGCGCGTGAAGCCGTAATGCGTTTCCCGCCAGAAATCGGTTCCCTGGTCGGTGACGATCGACAGGTCGCCATTCGGATCGACGCTCCAGCTCTTCGGTTCGTTCAACCACCGCCCATCGGATCTTCCAAGTATCGATTTACCGCTCGCCGCTGCGATCGGCGTTGCCGCAACCGCGGGGATCGCCAACGCTGCCGCTCCGCCGAGAACCGTACGTCGCGATATATCAGGGGTCTTCACAAGCGCTGCCTTTCGCTACAATCGCCAAATATGTACAGATGTACACAATTGCTGGAAAGGCAAAAATTGACTGTGGAACCTCGTCGGCGGAATGATCCGGAGCGCAGACAGCGGATCGTCGACGCGACACTGATCGTCATCGAACGCCACGGCGTGGCGGGGACCACGCATCGTCGGATCGCCGAAGCGGCCGCGGTGCCGCTGGGTTCGGTCACCTATTATTTCGCATCGCTCGAGGACCTGCTGACGACCGCGTTCCTGCAACTGGCGACGACCTCGTCCGGCGCGTTTAAGGCGAGACTGGACGCAGCCGCCACGCGCGCCGAGGCGATCGAGGGCGTCATCGACATCATTGCCGGGTCCGTCTGGGCGGATCCGCGCACGCTGTTGCTGAGCTACGAGCTATACGCCTACGCCGCGCGCCATCCCGAAGTGACGACGGTCATGCAGCAATGGATGGACAATAGTCGCGCCGCGCTGGGGCGGTTCTTCGATCCGGTCACGGCGCGGGCGCTGGATGCGCTAGTCGAGGGGATCGGCATCCACAATTCGATCGACCCCGCGCCGCTCGACCGGGATGCGATCCGTATGATCGTCGACAGAATTACCAGGGTCGCATGACTCAAAAGAGATTTGCAGCCGAGTACATTTGCTGAATAATCGCTACGGGGCGCTTCGCTTCTGCGGTGCACCAGCAAGCCTGCCTTCTGGCATCGTCTGGCTTCGGCTCATCTAACGAAACGGCCGATCCATGCTCGCGTGTTGGCATCAGCCTCCCTCAGCCGCAGATCATGCGGAATGTTGTTGCTCCATCATTGTGGAGACGTCGCGATCAGCATGCCGATCGCCAGGCTCGATCCCGATCGCCCCCTAAGAACATTGCAAGAACATGGATTCGATGCGATTGTCAGACCGACGATTCGTAGGACGCGAGAATGAACGATCACGACAACGATCAGCAGGAGCCAAGGCCAGCGTTCGGCCAGTGGCTTGTGACGCAGAAGGACCGCAACGACCTTGTAGGGCAGCTTGCGATCGGAGCGGCTGCCGACCGCCGTTTTCCGCGCAACGGGGATCCCGAGGCGGTGCGGGAGCATCTCAGCGCCATGCAGGCCGAGGGCGACATGTTCGCCGCGGTCGATGACGCCGAGTCGGATTGGTTGTCGGCATGATGCAGGACGCGTGGGAGCAGGCGTTTGCGCTGATGGCCGATCATGGGCAACTGGGTGCCTGCGCGCTCGTAGCGTCTGGCATGCAGAAGACGCCGCCAGGGCGACCGGAGCAATACCGACAATGGGAAATGCTAGCGGACTGTCTGAATGCCGTGGCCGATGCCAGCCGGACGACGCATTGATCCGGCGGACAGTTCGCTGATCGCGCTCGCTGCAGCGACGGCGTTTCCCTGCACGGTACCGCGTACACGATCGCATCGGGAATACCGATGAGATGCCCGCGTCACCTTATATTGCTGCGCCTGTGACCTATGTCGCAGCGACTTATGGAAAACGTCCCACCTTCAATCCTCGCGATCGGCGATAGTCTAATTGCGGGATACGGACTGGCAGTCGCGGACAGCTTTCCGGCGCAACTGCAGTCGTCGCTGCGGTATCGACATCCCGGAATGTCTGTGACGAATGCCGGCGTGTCGGGCGATACGAGCGCTGACGTTCTACGCCGCCTGCCACGGCTGCTGTCCAGCCTCGACCGGCGGCCAGCGCTGGCCATTGTCCAGGTAGGGCCGAACGACGTTCTGCGGCAGGTGCCCATAGCGCGTACCCGCGCGCAACTCGCGAATATCCTGCTGAGCCTGAGCGATTGCGGCATTCCCGTGGTCCTTACGACCGTCGAGCCGCCGGCGTTCATACGCGACCGCGCCGCTGCGTATCTGAACATCCATGCCGAGGTGGCTGCCGAACACGGCGCGACCGTCTGGCCGTTCTTCCCGCCGGATGTGCTGGGGCACTCCGACATGGTGCTGGCAGATAGGGTGCATCCGAACGCGAAGGCGATCGCTGCGGTCGTGGCCGCGATGCTGCCGGTAGTGGAGCGAATGGTGTAGCGCCCTGGGGTTCAGGCGTAACCGCAGGCTGTTGGGATCATGTTCGAATATGAGGACTAAAGTCGTGCCAACGGAGCCGAAGTGGTTGAAGGCAGCTAGAGCGAAGTTGGGCACCAAAGAGGCTGCTGGTCCGGCGAACAGCGTCACCATTCTCGGCTGGGCGAAGCGGCTCGGCACGAAAGTCCTGGGCATGGTCTACAACGCCGACAGCGTTCCGTGGTGCGGCGTGTTCGTCGCCTATTGTCTTCAGGAAGACGGGATCGAGCCGGTGGCAATCGCAGTTCGCGCGACGTCGTGGTCGACATGGGGTCAGGCGCTTCGTCCGGAGCGGCTTGCCCCCGGCGCGGTGCTGGTGTTCGCGCGTCCGGGCGGCGGTCACGTCGGATTCTATGTCGGCGAGGATGCCGCTGCGTATCATGTCCTTGGCGGCAATCAGGGCGATGCCGTCACTATCGCGAGGGTCGCAAAGGATCGGTGCATTGCACGGCGGTGGCCATCAGGCCGTCCGGTCATCGGCAAGCCGGTACAGATGGCCGCGCGCAAGCCGATCTCGATCAACGAAGCCTGACAGCTCGATGCTATTCTCGGTTACCGGGGCGGTAACCTTCAATGTCTGGAACGATCATCTGTCGACACCGCTTTTAGGAGCATCTGCAACCGAGCCATCGACAGGAAGCACCATGAGCACGAACCTCATATCCGCCGTATTCGATAATCACGCCGACGCAGAGCGCGCGGTCTCGGAGCTTCGTGCTGCCGGGGTCGACGATCGCGCCATTTCCATCGTCGCTCAGCACGATGGCAAGACCGCGACGACCGATGGCAACGGCGACACGCAGGAGTTCGCCGGCAAGGTTGCCGCCGGTGCGGGCATCGGGACCCTGCTCGGCATTGCGGCACTTGCCATCCCCGGGGTCGGTCCCCTAGTCGCAGCGGGTGCGATCGCATCGGCGGCGATTCCCGGTGCCGCGATCACTGGCGCGGCCCTCGGTGGTGCCATCGGGGGGCTCGAGAAGGTGATGACCGACCACGGCGTCAGCCGCGTCGATGCCAGCTACTACGAGGGGCGCATCAAGGAGGGCGGCGTGTTCGTGTCGGTCGATACCAGCGCTGCAGGGATTACCCCGAACGATGCGGCGGACCTGTTGCATCGCGCCGGCGGTCATACCTCCACGCGCACCAAAGTGGTTACGGCGTAAGATCAAGCCCGGGACCGGAGGGGCGTCCACGGACGGGGCTGGGCTGGCAAGCGTATCCCGTCCGTTGTCGCGCCGATCTCGGCTTCCGGGGCGCCGCCCGCGTGGCATGCGCCCCGGCTGCCCCTGCTAAGTCAGGTCAACGTTCGGCCGAGGAAGTCCCGGATATAGCTGGCGATCACGTCATGTTGCGTTTCCAGCGCGAAATGGCCGGCGTCGAGCAGATGTATCTCTGCCTTGGACAGATCCTGCCGATAGGCTTGCGCACCGGCGGGGATGAAAGCGGGATCGTGTCTGCCCCACACCGCTAGCAGCGGGGGCTGATGCTGGCGGAAATACGCGTGGAAGGCGGTGTACAGAGCGACGTTGCTGCGGTAATCCAGGATCAGGTCGAGCTGGATGTCCGCAGCGCCCGGACGTGCCATATAGGCGATGTCGAGTTCGTAGCCGTCCGGTGACAGCAGCGCGGGATCCGCGCCAGTGCCATATTGCCAATCGCGGATCGTGTCCGGCGTCAAGAATGCGCGGCAGGCCTCGCGGTGGGCGTCGTTCGGCTCGCGCCAATACGCTTGCCAGGCACCCCACTGATCGCTGAACCCTTCTTCATAGGCGTTGCCGTTCTGGCTGATGATAGCGGTCACCCGCTCGGGATGCTGCATTGCCAGCCTGAGCCCGACGGGTGCCCCGTAGTCGAAGATGTACAGGGCGTAGTGGTCGAGGCCGAGCGCATCGACGAACTCCCCGAGCACCCGCGCGAGCGTGTCGAAGGTATAGGGGAAGGCCCCCCGCGCCGGTGCCCTGGTCTGTCCGAATCCCGCCAGATCCGGCGCGATGACGCGATAGCGGTCCGCCAGCAACGGGATCAGATCGCGGAACATGTGGCTTGCGGAGGGAAATCCATGCAGCAGCAACAGCACCGGCGCGTCGGCGGGACCGGCTTCGCGGTAGAAGACGTCGACCTCGCCGACCTGTTTTCGACGATAGTGAATTTTGGACACGGGCGGTTCCTTTGATCGGGGCGGGGCAGCGGTGAGAAGGCTTGGGATGCTCGCCAGCGCCAGTCCTGTCGCGAGCCATGAGAGAAGCGTCCGGCGGGGTAGAGAGTCGGTCGATGGCGCATGCGGCCTCCTTGCCGACCTCATGTACGCCTTGCAGGGAGCGGCGGTTAGCCTTGCATACTGACAGGCTTGATTGCAGGATCGGAAACGATGGATCGATTGGAAGCAATGGCGCTGTTCGTTGCCGCGGTGGATCGCGGGTCGCTCGCGGCGGCCGCCAAACGCTACGGGCGATCGGCGGCCAGCGTGACGCGCGCGGTCGCGTTGCTGGAGCGGGACGCCGGCGAGACGCTTCTGCTTCGCTCCACCCGCAAGCTGAGCCTGACTGCATCCGGTGAGCATCACGTGGCGGTATGGCGGGATGTGCTCGAAAAGCTCGAACACCTTGCGCCGATCGGCGCGGGCGCGCCGGTCCAGGGAAATATCGTGCTCACCGCGCCCGAATTGTTTGGCCGCATCGCCGTCCTGCCGCTCCTCGAAAGCTTTCTCGCCGATCATCCGCTGGTGTCGGCACGCGTTCTTCTGATGAACCGCTTGGTCAACCTCATCGGGGAAGGGGTCGATCTCGCCGTGCGGCTGGCGCCGCTGGGCGATTCTTCGCTGCGCGCGATCCGGATCGGCGCGGTCCGTACGCTGCTGTGCACATCCCCGGAGTACCTGAACAAGGCAGCACCTCTGGCGACCCCAGCCGATCTCGAGCACCACGCGTGCATCGGCTTAGACATCGCGGCCGAGGGCGAACGCTGGACGTTCGCGAGCCCTACGACCCCCGCGCGCAAGCGGCGATCGGTCCGGGTCCAACCCCGGCTCAGCATCAACAACGCAGCCGCCGCCATCGATGCCGCTATGCGCGGTCACGGCGTGATCCAGGCTCGCTCCTATCAAATCGTCGACGCGATCGCGGACGGCCGCCTGATACGCCTGCTGCCGGAATGGGAGGAGCCGCCCGTACCCGTGCATTTGGTATTCCCCGCCGGGCGCGCGTCTCATGGAAGCGTGCGGGCGCTGATCGACCATCTTGGCCCCGCCTTGCGACGCAATCTGGCAGACGTCGAGGCCTCTATGCGCGTGGTACCGACTATATCGTAATTACGGACGTACGCTTTCGCTCAGGGCAAGCCACGGCTGCTCGCGATCGTCGCGATTGAAGAGACGAATGGGCACGATGACGTCGCGGCCGGTGGGAACGATCCTGATCGCGAAGATCGCCGCCGCGAACGGAATACCGAACTCGATGGCATGAGCGTCGGTCAGCGGCGATGCCGGGCCCTCGACCAAAGGGCCGCCGCCGGTCGTGTTGTCTCGCGTGATCAGCAGCGCGCGGTGGACCGTTACCGCCGACAGCAACCGGGACGTACCGCGCCATACGATGCGCAGGTATCCGTCGGGCGACGAGCTTGCGGATATTCGCATTGGCGACGACGGCAAGGGCAAGCTCACAGCCTCGTGGCTGACACTTCTTGGTACTCCGTCATTCGCCATTCCAATGACTGGCAGTATCTCCTGCTCCGGCGAGGACTGCGAGATTCGTTCGGATCGTGGCGGTTTTGCGCAAGCTTGGAGCCCGCAGCCGGGGGGTGAACCGGAGTTTGGAAACGAGATGCCATTTGGTGGCATGCGAAACTTTGTCATTAAAATAAGAGGAGGCAAGTTGAGCGGAGATTCCACGGACGAAAGCGTCTACATCGGCGCCGACAAGGCGCGTCGGGGTATAGCGATTACAGGTACGGCCAAGTAATCGAATTTAGACGATAAAGGGGGGAATGTAATGAAATATAAATCATTGACGCTTATGCTGGCTATGACATTGCCGATCTCCAGTGTATTTTTCGGGATAGCCTACGCCGGAAATATTAAGTATGCAAAGACCGAGGTAGAGAAGGCAAAAGGCAAATGCGTTGGCTCCGTGCTGGGTGGCGCGTTGCTTGGCGCATTGGTCGGTAGGGCAACCGGTAAAGGCGGAGTAGCTGCGGGGGCGGCACTTGGCGCCGCTGCGGGAGTTGGTGTCTGCGCGATAATTCTCGCGAATGCTAAGAGGGCAGACAAGATTATCGCGGCACAAATCGCGTCGGCGAACTATCAAGATACAACGTATCGCACTACTTTCGCCGCCGATGACGGTACGAGTGCGACGACGTTCGAGGGACGTGCGGGGGCAAGTGAAAGCATTGACTCCGTACGTCTTCAGCCTGTTCGATACATGTCTTTGGATGGAGCAAAGATGGAGTCTCCTGTTCTTGCCGGAGGAGGGCAGGATTGCCGCCCCATCAGCGGATCTCTAGCAGGTGCAAATGACGTACGGGCAGCACTGCCAACTCAATACGTCTGCCGGACTCCTGATGGCGATTACAAGCCCTATGGGTTGCAGATGGCAGACAGCGGAAAGAAAAAGATGGCCGGGTGAGCTGCATGGCGGAGGTCTGTAAAAGGTCTCCGCCATGTTCACGGTGGGCTATGGTTTATATTTCAATATGGTGCCCGAACTAGACGAGCGCGTTGCGCAGCTAGAATAGTAAACGGTGGCTGGTATCGTTTGAAGGGGGGGGGCGATGCGCGGCCAGCTACTGGCGCCCAATTCGGTCAACGCCGCCAGGGACGCAAAACTCGGCTCTCAGCTTCGCGAGCAACGAAGGCTCTTGCAGTTCCCGATCGCCACGGTTGCCGCTGCCGCGGCGTCTCCGCGCAATGCTCGCACACCGCGCTCGGTCCGATCTCCGTTTCGTGCGCTCCTCACGTCGTCGCTCTTTATCTGAAACGGCGGGCAGTAGACCGGGCCGACGGGGCGCCGATACTTGGACGGTCGCCATCCTACTGGAGCAGTCCCCCGCACCTTCATACCGGTCAGAGGCGACCCGCACTGGTAGCGCTTTTGCGCCCAATCTTCACGGTCTTCAGGCGCACGAGAGGCCCGTCTGGTTATCCCGTCTCATCATAAGGCAACCATCAAAAAAATAACGAATTTTTCAATTGTCGTACAATCATGGTAAGGCTACCACGCCGGGGAGGCAGCACCACAATAAGGTGCGGCTTACTGGGGGCGATGCGTAAAAACGCGTCGTGCATAGGGGAGGGTTCTATGAATATGTTTGTTATCGGTTCTCATCGCCGCGGGAATGCCATGATTGCGATGCGTGCTGGCGTATCCGCGGCGGCACTCATCGCTGCCGGCTTCAGCGGAAATGCCTGGGCCCAGGCTGAGACGCAGGCCATATCGCCTGACACAACCCAAGCGGCGGCACCCGAGCACGCCCCTGGCGATCCGGCGGCTGATCAAACGGGCGGTGATATTGTCGTTACCGGTCGCCGCGCCGCGCTCGAAGCTGCCGACGAACGCAAACGTCGCAGCGAGACGATCGTCGATTCGGTCGTCGCCGACGACGCGGGGAAGTTGCCTGACAATTCGATTACCGAAGTCCTGCAGCGCGTTTCGGGCGTGTCGATCGTGCGTTTCGCCGCGCTCGGCGATCCCGATCACTATTCGGTTCAGGGTTCCGGCGTGCAGGTGCGCGGCCTGACCGGCGTCGCATCGCGCCTGAACGGCCGCGAGATCTTCAGCGCGAACAACGGCCGCGCGATCCTGTGGAGCGACGTCACACCCGAGCTCATGTCGGCAGTCGATGTCTACAAGGCATCGACGGCGGATCTGATTGAAGGCGGCACCGGCGGCCAGATCGATCTGCGCACCAAGCTCCCGTTCGACTTCAACGGCAAATTCCACGTCTCGGGAACCGGCGAGCTCGCGCTGGGCGACATGGCGAACAAGGCCGATCCGTCGGGGTCGGTGCTGGTCACCGATTCGTTCGAGACGCCGATCGGCCGGATCGGCCTGCTCGGCGACGTCGCGTTCAGCCAGTTCAGTTCGCTGTCGCAGTTCCTTCGCGTCAGCCCGTATTTCAAGACGACGCTCAGCGACGGCAGCAGCAAGTACGTCCCGAGCGGCTTCGCGTATGGCGACGAGGCGTTCCAGTACAAGCGCTACGGCATCTACGGCGCGGCGCAGTGGCAGCCGGCGGAGTCGCTGACCTTCACCGGCAGCTTCTTCCAGTCGCGCTACAAGAGCCAGTCGAGCGACTACGGCACGCAGCTTGATTCGCAGACACTGGCGGTCGATCCGTCGAGCAGCAGTTTCGACAGCAACGGCCTGCTGACCAAGACGAACGCGCTGTTCAATCGCGACACGGGCACGTTCGCGCCGACCGGCGGAGCGGTCAACAGCAGCGGCAACAAGGGCTTCGTCCAGAGCAACACGCGGACGCGCGATTACTCGCTGTCGTTCGCCTGGGCGCCGGTCGACAGTCATTTGTCGCTGAAGGGCTCGCTGCAGCGCGTCGATTCACGCCAGATCTATGATCGCATCGACATCTTCCGGGACATCGGCTTCGGACAAAGCTTCGGCATGGACCTGACGGGCGATCTGCCCCAGATCAGCGTCAATCCGGCGACGCAGGCGTCGTTCGCCGATCCGGCGAACTATCTCTGGACGGCCTCGATGCCGCACAACGAGCGTAACAAGGGGCGTCTCGACGCCGGACAGCTCGATGCCGAATACACGTTCGACAACAGCTTCTTCCGGTCGGTCAAGGTCGGCGGCCGTTACGCCAAGCGTACCGAGCGCGATCTGGCAAACGGCTATAACTGGACAGCGCTCGGCCGTGGCTGGAATGGCGATCCGCAGCTGACGTACGCCAATGCGGCACCGGGCGACGTCGCCAGCCACGCGTTCAAGGACTTCTTCCGCGGCGAAACGACGTTGCCGGGCAATTTGATGTTTGCGTCGGAGGATTTGGCGTCGCGGTTCAACGTCAACCGCACCGGACTGGTGACGGCGCCTCCCGCTGGCTTCTGCACCGGCCGCGAGTTCGACTGTTCGGCCTCGGGACCTCTGCCGGTCACCGGCTATGGTGGCCAGTTCAATCCTGATGGCACCTTGGCGATCCGGCCGGTCGGTTTCGTCCTGCCGGGCGATCAGGTCGAGAACCGCACCAAGAATACCGCGGGCTACGCACTCGTGCGCTTCGGCCCAGAGGAGGGCGCGCGCGGCATCTCGGGCAACGTCGGCGTGCGGGTCGTTCACATCGAGAACGAAGGCAGCGGTTTCATCCAGCAGAACGGCGGAACGGTCTTCATCCGCAACGGCGTCCAGCAGACGCTGGCGAACACCTTCCTCGCGCGCGGCGGCAAGGCCGACTTCACGCGCGTCCTGCCGTCGATCAATCTCGAATTTTCGCCGACGGACAAGATCAAGCTCCGCGGCGGGTACAATATCACGATGGATCTGCCGACTTTCAACGCGTTGCGAGCCTCCGGTTCGGTCGGCGTAGCAACGACCGCCAGCCAGACTCCGGGCGGGTTCGGGACGTTCAACAACTTCACCGCGGACACCGGCAATCCGTTGCTCAAGCCGACGCTGTCGAACAATTTCGACGTTTCGCTCGAGTATTACGGTCGCGCGGGGACGTCGTTCCACGTCGCACCGTTCTTCAAGCGGCTGACCAACCTGCCGATCTACGCGCTGACCACCCGGCAGGTGACAGTCCAGTTCACCGACGGCACGACGGAGAACGTCTCGGCGTCGGCCACCGACTACAGCAACTCGACCAAGGCGGCGACCGTCAAGGGCGTCGAGGTCGGCGGTCGTTTCTTCTTCGACATGCTGCCGGGTGCGCTTGCCGGGATCGGCTTCGAGGGCAACTACACGTTCATCAAGAGCAGCAATCCAGGCGACGCCTATCGCGATATCACCGGTACCGTCAGGAACGATGCGCCGCTGGTCGGCCTGTCGAAGCATAATCTGAACGCGACGTTGCTCTACGAGCGCAACCCGATCTCGCTGCGGATCGCCTATTCTTGGCGCTCGCGATACCTGCTGTCGACGAACAGCAACGGCACGAACGGCACGTATACCTACTACAGTGCGCCGGGTGTCGTCAGCAACCAGGACGGCGGCGCCGATGCCACAACACAGATCGCGCTGCCGATCTATGGCGGCAACTACGGGTCGATCGATGCCGGTATTCGGTTCAAGGTGAACGACCAGTTCTCGTTCGGCGTGCAGGGCACCAACCTAACCGCGTCCACCCAGCGTACGCTGATGGGCGGCTATCCCGGTGGCGAACTGGTTGGCCGGAGCTGGTTCCAGGCCGATCGCCGGATCAGCACTGGTATCAACCTCGCCTTCTGACGATGATGCATCGCCGGTCGACGCGAGTTCGGCCGGCGATCGAGCGGAGGGCGCGATGCGCAAGCGAATCCTGATCGTCGGCGGCGGTACCGCCGGGTGGCTGACCGCTGGCTATCTGGCCAAGCGTCTCGGTGCCGACCTTGCGGGCGGGGTCTCGATCACGCTCGTGGAGTCGCGCGATATCGGCATTCTCGGGGTGGGCGAGGGGACGTTCCCGACCATCCGGCGGACCTTGGCGACGATCGGTATCGACGAGGCCGAATTGGTCCGCCGCTGCGGTGCGACGTTCAAGCAGGGGGCGAAATTCGTCCATTGGCGCCATGAGCCCGGCCAAGGTCGTACCGATCATTACCTGCATCCCTTCCAGATCGCGGATGCGAGCGACGGGCTGGATCTGCTGCCCTACTGGTTGCTCGGCTATGGCGGTCCGGACAATTGGGACGAGGTTTCCAACCCGCAGAAGAAAGCGGCGGACCAGATGCGGGCGCCGAAACTGGCAACCAACCCGGATTATGTCGGGCCGCTCAACTACGCGTTCCATTTCGATGCGGTGGCGCTCGCCGGGCTGCTGCGCGAGCAAGGCGTGAAGAACGGCGTGCGGCACCTGACCGATACCGTCACCGAAGTGCTGCTCAATGCGGATGGCGCAATCGGCGGGGTTCGGACCGAGCAAAACGGTCTGCTCGACGCCGATCTCTACATCGATTGCACGGGATTTCGCGCCGAGCTGATCGGCAAGGCGATGAAGATACCATACCGATCGTGTCGCGACGTGCTGTTCTGCAACCGCGCGATCACCGCACAGCTGCCCTATGCGCGGCGGGATGAGCCGATCGCCTCGTACACCATCTCGACCGCGCAGGAATCGGGCTGGATCTGGGATATCGGGCTCGATCGCCGGCGCGGTATCGGTCACGTCTATTCGTCGGATCACAGCGACGACGAGACCGCCGAGCGGGTGTTGCGCGGCTATCTGGGCGCCGGCGGCGACAAGGCCGAGGTGCGCCATTTCAAGTTCGATGCGGGCTATCGCGAGGTCAACTGGTACAAGAACTGCGTCGCGGTAGGGCTGTCGAGCGGGTTCTTCGAGCCTCTCGAGGCGACCGGGATCGCGTTTGCCGAGGTGTCGGCGGGGATGATCGCCAACCTGTTTCCGTGGGGCGGCGATTACGAGACGTCCGCGCGGCAGTTCAACGCCAACATGCTGCGCCGGTACGAGCGTGCGCTGGATTTCATCAAGCTGCATTACTGCATCTCGGAGCGGCGGGATTCGGCGTTCTGGCGTGACAATGTGGCTGATGCCTCGGTCCCGGACAGCCTGCTCGAACTGCTCGACCGCTGGCGGTTCCGGCCGCCCAACGAACTCGATATCGACGGGCAGGTCGACATCTTCACCGACGCGAGCTGGCAATATGTCCTGTACGGGATGGGCTGGAAGACCGACCTGAGCGCGAAGGCTGGGGCGTTGCGCTATCCCGACGATGCGCGGCGCGCGTTCGCCGAGGTGCAGCGGCAGGCGCAGTATGCGATCGCCAACCTGCCGTCGAACCGTGCGCTGGTCGATTATGCGCAGACGCATCGTTTCGGCGCGTGGGCACCCGCATGACCGATACGCCGGCGGCGCGCATCACCAAGGTCGTGATCGTCGGTGGCGGGACCGCCGGGTGGATGACTGCCGCGGCATTGTCGCGCCTGGTCGCGACCGGTGTCGCGGTGACGCTGGTCGAATCCGAGGAGATCGGCACGGTCGGGGTCGGCGAGGCGACGATCCCGTCGCTGCGCGATTTCAACCGGATGCTCGGGATCGACGAGGACGCGCTCGTCCGCGCGACCGGCGCGACGTTCAAGCTGGGGATCGAATTTTGCGACTGGCGGCGGCTGGGCGATTCCTATTTGCATCCGTTCGGCACGCATGGCCGCGATATCGAGGGCGTCTCGTTCCATCAGCTGTGGTTGCGGCAGGCGAACCTTGGCGGCGATCCGGGCCCGATCGGCGATTATTGCCTGTCCGCGGTCGCTGCGCGGAAAGGGCGGTTCACGCGCCCGGCTAGCAATCCGCAATCGGTGCTGTCCACACTGTCCTATGCGTTTCATTTCGACGCCGCGCTGTACGCGAAGTTTCTGCGCGCGATGGCCGAAGAAGCGGGCGTCGTGCGCGTCGAGGGTCGCGTAGCGGCGGTCGACCGCGATGCCGAGACGGGCTTCATCACCGGTTTGCGGCTCGACGGTGATCAGCGCATCGACGGCGAGCTGTTCATCGACTGCAGCGGGTTCCGGTCGCTGTTGCTCGGCGATGCGCTGGGGGTGCCGTTCACGAGCTGGCAGCGTTGGCTGCCGTGCGATCGCGCCTGGGCGATGCCGAGCGAACGGCAGGGGACGCTGACGCCGTACACCCGCGCGACCGCCGATACGGCCGGCTGGCGGTGGCGGATCCCGCTCCAGCACCGCGTCGGCAACGGCCACGTCTATGCCAGCGACCATGTCGACGACGACACTGCGCTGCGCGCGCTGCTCGCCGGGCTGGACGGCAAGCCATTGGCGGAGCCGCGCCAGTTGCGGTTCATCGCTGGTCGCCGCGAGCGGTTGTGGGAAAAGAACTGCGTCGCGATCGGACTGTCCGGCGGGTTCCTCGAGCCGCTCGAATCGACCAGCATCCATCTGATCCAGTCGGGTATCACGCGGCTGATGTCGCTGTTTCCGGACCGCGGGTTCGGCGGTGTCGAGATCGCCGAATATAACCGCGTGATGCTGCGCGAATATGCACAGATCCGCGATTTCATCATCCTCCACTACCACGCGACAGAGCGGTCGGATTCGACGTTCTGGAACCACTGCCGGACGATGACGATCCCGGATACGCTGCAAGCCAAGCTCGATCTCTGGTCGGGCAAGGCACGAACCTTCCGCGAACAGGGCGAACTGTTCACGCCCGATGGCTGGATCGCGGTGCTGCTCGGGCAGGGGGTGCGCCCGGTGTCGACCGATCCGCTGGTCGCCGCGCTGCCACCCGAAGAATCCGCGCGGTTCATGGACCATGTTCGCGACATGATCGGCAAGACCGCCGACGCGATGCCGACGCACGAGCAGTTCATCGCGCAGCATTGCGCGGCGGCGATCGCGCCATGATCCGCATCGCCGTCCGCCGTCGCGGCTTTCATTGGCTCCCGGCGGCGCTGCTGATCATGGTGTCCGCACCGGGCTGGAGCCGGTCGCCGGAAGCCGTTCCGTATCGCTGGACCAACGTCACGGTTGGAGCGGGCGGCTATGCGCCAAATATCGTGTTCAGCGACGTCGAGCGCGGGCTCGCCTATCTGCGGACGGACATGGGCGGCGCGTACCGGTGGGACGACGCGACGCAGCGGTGGTCGGCGTTGCAGGACGGTACCGCGACGTCGAGCTATATGGGGATCGAGAGCATCGCGCCCGATCCCCGCAATGCCAACATCGTCTACATGGCGGCGGGCGTGGGCGCGCGCCAGCCCGCGGCGATCCTGCGGTCGACCGATCGCGGGCGTTCGTGGCGGACGACCCCCGTGCCGTTCGCGATGGGGGGCAACGAAGACGGCCGGGGCATGGGCGAACGGCTCGCGGTCGATCCCAACCAGACGCGGACACTGTTCTTCGGATCGCGCCATGACGGCCTGTGGCGCAGTAGCGACGCGGGCGCGACCTGGGCGAAGGTGGCCGGTTTTCCGGTCGCGGGGCTCGGCAAGCCGGCTTCGCGGACAACGCATGGCGGCGTCTCGTTCGTGGCGATCGATCCAACGAGCGGGAGTCCGGGCGAGCGTCCGGGCGGGGGTTCGCGCCGGCTATGGGCGGGCGTAGCGGATCCCGGCGCGGCCACTCTCTACCGCTCCGACGACGCCGGACTGACGTGGCATGCGGCGGAGGGGCCGCGGCTGTTCGCCGGCAAGGGCGTGGTCGATCGCCGCGGCGTGCTGTGGGTCGGCTATGCGAGCGGTCTGGGACCGAGCGGAATCGCGACGGGGGCGGTATGGCGCTACGGCCCCGACGGGCGCGGGCGCGACGTCACCCCCGCCGCGTGGCGCGCGACCGGTGCGGAAGGCGCGTTTCTCGGCGTTGCGGTATCGAGACGCCAGACCGGGACCGTCGCGGTCAGCTCGGTCGATCGCTATCGCCACGGCGATTCGGTGTGGATTAGCCACGACGACGGCCGCAGCTGGGACGATCTCGGTCCGCGCAGCCGGCGCGACGTCTCGGCGACGCCGTTCCTGCTGCACGAGGGCAAGGGCGCGGATTTCGGGCACTGGATCTCGGGGCTGGCGATCGATCCGTTCGATCCCGCGCGGATGGTCTATACGACCGGGGCGACCGTCTATGCCGCGCGGAATGCGACCAATCCAGACACGATCAACTGGGCGCCCTGGGTCCGCGGCATCGAGCAGACCGCGATCATCACGCTCGTGTCGCCGACCGGTGGCGCACCGCTGATCTCGGGCTTCGGCGATCTGGCGGGCTTTATCCACGACGATCTCGATCGGTCGCCGCAGCCGACCTTCGTCAACCCGTACATGTCGAACACGAACGCGCTCGACTATGCCGGGATGGCGCCGAACGTGATCGTGCGCAGCGGCAGCCTGTATCTCGATCGGCCGCGCAATGGCTCGCTGGGGCGCTCGGAGGATGGCGGCCGGACCTGGAAGATGGTGACGGTGCCGCCGATGGGCACGCCCGCCCGACGCGAGGACCTGAACGGCGATTGGCCGATCACGGTGTCGGCGGATGGCGCGACGATGGTGGTCGCGACGCCGATCCCGCAGGTGACGCGCGACCGCGGCCGCAGTTGGACGCCGGTGCGCGGGCTGCCGGGCAAGACGCGGGCGGTCGCCGACAAGCGCGATCCACGGATCTTCTACGCGGTCGATGTCGAGCGGGGCCGGGTGCTGCTGTCGCGCGATGCCGCCGCCAGTTTCGCGCCCGTCGCCGGCCACGGCCTGCCCGCGCAGCTTCGGGCGACCGGCCGGCAGGGGCGCGAAGCACAGAGCGCGCTGCTGGCGGTGCCGGGGCACGCTGGAACGCTGTGGCTGCAGGCGGGCGACCGCCTGTTCCGCAGCATCGACTATGGCAGCAGTTTCGTCCCTGCCAGCGAGGCGCTTAGCGTCGAACTCTATGGCCTCGGCAAGGACGCGGTCTTTGCGGTCGGTACGCATGACGGCGTGCGCGGGGTCTGGCGCTCGGTCGACGACGGCCAGAGCTGGTCGCGGATCGACGATGACGATCATCGCTGGGGTGGCCGTTACCGCGTCGTCTCCGGCGATCCGCGGCGCGAGGGCCGCGTCTATCTCGGCACGGACGGGCGCGGCCTGTTCTACGGCGACCCCAAGGAGGTTCAATGATCCGGCGGCTTCTCGTTCTCGCGGCGCTCGGTGTCGCGCATCCCGTCCTCGCGCAGGCCGCGCCGGGTCAGGCCACGCAGACCCCGCATATCGAGACGCGCAACGGCCGGCATGCGCTGATCGTCGATGGTGCGCCGTTCACGATGCTGGGCGGGCAGGTCAACAATTCGGGCAACTATCCCGACGCGCTCAAGACCGCGTGGCCGGTGCTCGACCGGATCGGCGCCAACACCGTCGAGGTGCCGATCGCGTGGCAGCAGGTCGAGCCGCGCGAGGGACAGTTCGACCTGTCGTTCCTCCAGGCGTTGCTCGACCAGGCGCGGGGGCATGACAAGCGGGTGGTGCTGCTGTGGTTCGGAACGTGGAAGAATACTGGTCTCGCGTACACGCCCGACTGGGTGAAGCTCGACAACCGGCGCTTCCCGCGGATGAAGACGCGCGACGGCAGCGATCACGGCGTGCTCAGCGCGCACGGCAAGGCGACGCTCGACGCGGACCGCCGCGCGTTCGTCAAGGTGATGGAATATCTGCGCGACCATGATCGCCAGAACACCGTGATCCTGGTCCAGCCCGAGAACGAGACGGGCAGCTATCGCAATCCGCGCGACTATTCGGCGACCGGCAACGCGTTGTTCGCGCAGACCATTCCCGCCGCGCTCGCCCGCGCGACCGGCAAGCGCGGCACGTGGGCGCAGGCGTTCGGCGCGCAGGCCGATCGCGCGTTCAACAGCTGGTACGTCGCCGCCTATGTGGACGCGATCGCGGCGGCGGGCAAGGCGGTCAAGCCGCTGCCGATGTACGTCAACGCCAGCCTGTCGGGACCATCGAACGTGCCCGATCCCGACGGTGTCGCGAGCGGTGGACCGCAGCAGGACGTGCTCGACATCTGGAAGGCGGCGGCGCCGCATATCGATTTCCAGGCACCCGACATCTACGATCGCGACGTCGGCAATGTCGTCCAGTATCTCGACAAATACGCGCGGCCCGACAACGCGCTGATGGTGCCCGAGATCGGCAACGCGCGCGAATTCCACCGCTTCGTCTACGCAGCGCTCGGCCGCGGCGCGATCGGCTACTCGCCGTTCGGGCTCGATGACACCGGCTATTTCAACTACCCGCTCGGCGCGCGCGATCTCGACGACAAGACGCTCGAACCGCTGACGCTCGCCTATCGGATGTTCGGCTCGATCATGCGCGACTGGGCGCGGATCGCGTTCGAACGGCCGACCTGGGGCGCCGCCAAGCCCGGCGACGGCGCGGTGGTCTCGACCCGGATGGGCGGCTGGAAGGTCAGCGCGAGCTGGGGTGAATGGCAGTTCGGGATGAAGGACTGGACCTGGCTCAAGTCCGACCCCGCGCCCTGGGCGAACGAACCGATCGGCGGGGTCGCGGTCGCGCAACTGTCCGCCGACGAGTTCCTGCTGGTCGGCGATCATGTCCGCGTGAACATCGACAGTGCCGACGGCAAGCCCGGCGGCATGGTGGTGCGCGTCGAAGAAGGCGGCTTCCAGAACGGCCGCTGGGTGATGGCGCGGGTGTGGAACGGCGACCAGACCGACTATGGTCTCAATCTGCTCGACCGGCCGCAGGTGCTCAAGGTGACGATGGGCCATTACCGCTGAGCGACCGCAAACAACCGCCGGCAAGCGGCCTTTGCATGACGAAAATTT
>Ga0265798_10002656_pt1 | contig 26072 bp, 20 predicted proteins | sample P3T30metagenome_FD_192430 | JGI IMG/M metagenome (GOLD analysis project Ga0265798, IMG submission 192430) | Plant litter microbial communities from East Loma Ridge, Irvine, California - P3 T30 | ecosystem: Environmental > Terrestrial > Plant litter > Unclassified | place: USA: California...
ATTGTTTTTAAGGTAGAAGGGGGGGTGGCGGTTTCACAGGCTGGCTGGGGGGAGGGATATTTATTAAATGATGAGAGGTTTGATATCCCGCTGATTATAACTAAATAGTGGTAAAAGTAAGATCTCTAAAAATAATATTATCTATAGGACAATAAATTCTGTTAGTTCAACTCCATATAAAATTAATACAGACGTGTTATATTTTATATTATTTAAACCTGAATATTTTAAAGGCAAGACCCGCTAAATAAGAGGGGAGCTGGTTCTAACACCTCTGAGGACCCCAAATATATATTTGGGGTCTCTTACACAAAGTGTTCGTAAGGGAAAACATAGTTTTCCTGCCCATGTTTTGCTTCCTCCCTATGTTTTTGCTGGCTACGTTTTGCTGCCATATTTTCCTTGCCTTACACTTTGTGTTCGAAATCGGCACGGGGCGAGTTTATTCCTTTAGATGATTACTTTATTTTGTTAAGTAAGCCAAAGCGAGGCCCTCGGCTCGGACGTGGTCCTCGCCCTCGGCTTACTAAAAAAGAAAAAGCTGAACTAGATTCTTATTTAAGAAAGAACTCCAAGATAATATTTTAGGGGGGAGGGAGGGCGCTTAAAATAAAAAATACATTTTTTATTTTTTTTAGCCCTCCCTCCTTCCTAGTTTATTTAGAGATATTCCTGAGTTTTATTTACCTGTTTCCTTGGATTTTAGAGGTAGATTAAATTGCATACCTGAATATTTAAATTATCAATCTTCAGATTTAGCTAAGGGCGACAAACGAAGTTTGTCGCCTTTATTATTATTTAGTAAAGGATCGAGTTTCTATATGAGTGATAAATTATCCATTGATTATTTGAAAATATATGGTGCTACATGTTTTGGGGTAAGTAAAAAATCTAGAGTAGATAGAATAAATTGAGTTAATTCTAACCATTAAAGTATATTGAAAAAATGGTGAATTAATTAGTTGTGCTGAGAATAAGGGCAGCAAAACGTAGTTTTGCTGCCATTATTTACATCCTTTTGCTTTGAATATGCACGCTTAGTTGAACCAAAATATTTTTAAGGGGAGCAGCACAGCTGCTCCCTTTACTTATTTACCTATACAAATGGATGCTACTTGTAATGGATTTCAACATTTAGCTTTATTAACATTAGATCTTCCTTTAGCCAAATAATTGAATTTAACAAAGTCTACTTGATGCACCGAAAGATTTAAAAGATATTAAAATTAATGACTCTCTTCTTGAGGGGAGGGAAAAAGGAAAAATGTCCCATTTTTCCTTTTCCCCTCCGGGGGACCCCTCCCTTCATATGCATTGAATTAACATAAATCTAACTTACCACTATCTCTTTTATACCTGAACCTCATTTTTATAAGGGGACCGCCTCCGGCGGTCCCATATAGAGTGATATGTAAGTTATTACTTGGTAAATTACCAGGCTATGAAATCGGCACCAACTCTTGAAGGTTATACTATAAAGTGTCTTGCTTTAACCACTATTTATTATAACCTTTTAAATTCTCTATTTAATAGAGTTTTCTTATCTATCCTCTCGTAGAAAAGATACCCTATTTATCTTTGCTTTTCCTTGCTTTACTTCTATCGCTTTAACAGTCCTTCAAACCGAGGGGGTCCCACCCCCGAGGTGAGGGACCTCATGCTTTCGCGAGTCTTGCCACATTTCTAAGTAATTTCGCTTAGAAAAACCAAAAAAACCTCCTAAAGATAGGAGGTTTTTTTGATAGAGATATCCAAACCCTCCACCCGCGCTGATTGAACCTGGTCTGCTTCTTATCTTCGAAGTCCGATAGATAAATAATAGTAGTGATAAAAATTAGTATGAGAAAGGCTTTCTTTAGGAAAATAATAATTAATACTAAAAAAAGTTTTATTTAGCAATAAAGTTAAAGGGAGTGGCTTTATTTAGCCGGAAAGGTATTGGTAATAACCTTTTATAAAGGCTCGCCTCTCGTCCACTATCTTTTCTTTTAGCAAAGGACCCCCTTTTTTGTAAAAAAAGGGGGTCCTTTATATAAAGGTATAAAGCTTCTATTTAGTCCATCCTAACTAATAATGAGTAAAGCTTTGTTTAGCCTAAAGTAGTGGGCTTTCTTAGCCTAAAGTTATAAGGTACTAAGGTTATATTTAGCAAAGGACCCCCTTTTTTGTAAAAAAAGGGGGTCCTTTAATAGTGAGTAAAGCATTCTTTAGCCCTATAGTTTAAATGAGTTAGCTTCTCTTTAGCTAAAAAGTATTAGGAAGGTCTGTAGTCTAGTGTAAGCGTTTAGGTATAAAGGAATGAGTGAAAGTAAGTAAGTGTTTAGTCGTCTTATTAATTAAGGTTGGTGGTCTATAACTAATATAGTATTAAGTAGGTAGTCTACTTAGTAGTCTAATAGTATGGTTTTGGTTAAATAAGGTGAAAAAAGAGTAAAGGTTGTAATATAAAAGTATGAAAAGGAGTAAGGAACCTCCCTAGACAACAAATATCGGAGATATTTGTTGTCCGGTTCCACCTCGGGTTGGTATTATATAGGTAATAAAATATTAAAGATTAGGATGTAGTGTATATAGTTAAAAGTTTTATGCTTCTTTTTAGTTTAAGAGTATAGTTTAATGGTAAAACGTGGAGCTTCAACCTCCTGGTTCTGAGTTCGAATCTTAGTACTCTTGAGAAAGATAACGATTTATTATTAGCAGTCGTTGTTGTATTTATCTCTTACTTATCCAACCTACTAAGGCGCCCTCGCTAGCGAGGGCGCCCACAGTAATAAGTAGATAATATATTGTTCATTTAACTATAGGGATCACCGGTTAAAAATAAAATATATTTTATTTTTACGTGCCGGCTCCGCAGCCCTTAGTTTTTTATTCTAAGACTTACTATCTTGGACGTTTATCGATAAAAGTAAGGATCTAAAAACTATAGTTATGTTTAATACTTCTATTTATAATAGCAGTTCTTTATAGAGCTTCAAGAAGAGCTCTTTAATATACCTCTATAAAATTTCTATAATATAAAATTAAAAAATGATGCAAATAATAATAATATTCTTGTGGCCGGCTACCGCAGGGCTTAAAAATAAAAAATATATTTTTTCGAACACAAAGTGTAAGGCAAGGACTGTTTTTCTTTCTACCCTTAAAATGAAAGAAGTGTTATCTGTTCTAACACTAAAGCTACCTACTCTCAGTTTTACAGCTGAAGTAATACCGCTCTTTATTGAACAGGGCGATCTTTTTTATACCTTTTTTGATGACTGGCCTGCTTTAGCCGGTAAGATAATAAATGGTTATATATTCATTATACTAGGCTACTTAGTATGTTTAACTATTGGATTTATATCAGTTCTAGTTGGATCTCTCCTCCTTTGAACTATTGCCTTTTTAAAAGTATTTACTGTGGGCGCCCTCGCTAGCGAGGGCGCCTTAGATGTAAGTTGTACGGTTATAATTATGGACTTTCGTATGTAAGCTATAGTCTTTTAGATAACTCTAGATCACACCTATTACCTTCGGTACAGGGTGTAGTCCGATGAGTTGGAAAGTGCTACTATGGTTTATTCACCATCGGACACAAAAATCAATGATTTGGGTCTATTGAGAAGGAGCTACCCAATAATAGGATTACCTATTCTAACTTTTACCACAAATCGGAGATTCACGGGGTTAGCTATAAATTCCCATTACTATTCCCTGGAACTAGACGGATGTTCTCTTCTACTTCACTCTCGTCTAATAATTCATCTATCTCTTCACCTACTCTGCATTCTAATAGCAAGGCTGAAAAAGTTAATAATTCTTTTGCTCCGCACCTCGTTAGATAATTTTTAATTTGGTATATATCATAGGACCCCCCTTAAAAAGGGGGGTCTTGAGGATTTCTTTGATATGGGCGCCCTCGCTAGCGAGGGCGCCTTAGATAATTAAGAGAAAAAAGTACTGATTTTCCTTACTATGAGTTTTAAGATGATGTAACTTTTATTAAGGGAGCAGCACAGCTGCTCCCTTGATTTGTATAATTATTTCTATAAAACATTTTTTACAAAAATATATTTTTGTGCCGAAGGCAAGGACTATCATTTAAATCTTGAGGGAGATAATTTAGTTGAGGGTAAAGATTTTTCGTATATTTATCTTGGGGCACCCTCTCTCTCCGAGAGAGGGTGCCTTTATAAAACTGTACCTGACCTTAAAACCACATCCTCGCATTGGCGGAGCCACAGCACAGGATGTGGTTCAGGTAAAGATTTAAACTTTAATTCTAATTTTTTTAATTACTGAACCCTCTCCCAAAGGCGCCCTCCTGTACCGGAGGTAATGGAGGGCGCCCTTTGTGTAGGGAGAGGGTTTAGATATAAATAATATTTGGTATTATGAAGCAATCCCTGTTTCTAACTTAATAGAGTTAAGGAATTATTTTATTAAGGGAGCAGCACAGCTGCTCCCTTTATAAAAATAATAAGTTTTATGATTTACATAACTCTATCCAAAATTTTACTAGTGGGGTTGTTTGTAATTTAAGAGAACTATATTATGATGATGGAATTAATGAGGGCTAAAAAAATAAAAAATGTATTTTTTATTTTAACTGCATTACCTTCGGTACAGCAGGCCGCCGTATAAGGATTTATATTTAAATATTATTATACCTTTAAATAACTCTGATTCCACTGAAGTAAATGAAGAAGAAAAGTCATTACCTGAAATAATTCATAGTAAGTATATATCTTCTTCTGTCTCTTGCCCTGCTCTGCATCGTCCTTTGGTCCCTTGGACCAAGGGTTGATTCAATGAAGATAATAGATTTTATTCTACTAAAGCTAATGATTTTAGTGCTTCTTCCTATCAACCTCATCCTCTGGATGAGGAAGGTATAAACATTGTTAATTTTAATACAGGAAGCCGAGGGCGAGGACCCGGTCCGAGACCGTAAAAATAAAAATATTAGGATTTTTATTTTTCCCCTCGCTTTCCGTCTTTATAAAAATATTAATAACTCACTTATATTGAGTTGCTTTACCGGTAATAATATTATTAAATATAGAAAATTAAAGTTAAAGGCGGTTTCAATAAATAATTACTTATCTTTTTCCTGCCTGCGAAAGCCACCAACCAACTTTTCTCCTCCGATTTCATAGGGAGAAGCTACCAACCTCATCTAGATAAGGAAGTAAATAGCTATTATCTAGATAGTTATATTATTTATAAGAAATCCTACTCTTTTTTTATTCTTTTTCTATAAATATCAGGTATCGCCCTACGCACCCAACTCGTGTAAGTCGTTTTTATGGTACTTAAAAAAATTACATATATTCCAGTGTTCACCTATGACCCTGATGGTTATGAGCGCTTCGCAGAACCTGATTATAATAGTAAGGACTATAAATCTGAATTAGAGTATCATAAAGATAGACTTAAAGTATTTAATGCTTTTAATACTAAGCTACGTAACTCTGATCTTTCTTGTGAATATCCCTTTAATCCAAAATATATTAAAAAAGATACTAAGAGTAGTGAAACAACCCCAAAAACTCAATCTAAAACAGGATTATCAACTAAGACGATATATTCCGGACGGCTAAAAAAATAAAAAATGTATTTTTTATTTTAACTGCCGCCGGCTTCGCAGCACAGGCAGTGGGCGGCCAGGGTTGAGGAATAAATAGGTGAGTAGGTACTAATCTAAAAAACATAGATTTAGCCCAAATTTTTAGGCCAGATATTTTATTTTTACAGAAATATTTATGCGGTCTTGATGAGTATTACTCTAAACAAGGTAAATATTACTGATATTTTTATGGACTTAGTTCGTCAAGGTTTTATAAAGGGAGCAGCTGTGCTGCTCCCTTTATATTATATTAAACAGAATAATAAATAAGAATTATTATGTGTATTTAGTTAACACACCTGAGGGCGCCCTCTCTCTTCGAGAGAGGGCGCCTTTAGTTAGAGATGTGGTTAATAAATTAATAAACCATTATTATCATATGATCTGTGATACACCTGTTAAATATTCAAAAGATAGAGAGAAATTTAAATTTGACTATGAGCTAATATCTTTATACTTTAACATTGGTAATGAATTAGTTACTAATTGTCATAAATATAATTACACTAAATATCTCAAAGATAATAATGTACAAATCATGTATTTTGCCAAAATGTTTAAAAAACCTACTTTAAATACTGATAAACTATTCTTAAGTTATGTTGAGTATAAAAATGAGTGAATTAAAATAATGGCGTCAACCTCCTGTAGCGATGGTAATGGTGGAGGGGAATATGGTTTAAGTACACAGGATTTGATTGAATATGGGCGTGATATGTATTTATTTACAGTTTTAACACATATTTATCTAAATCTTTTAAACTTAATTTTAATACTCTTAAACCATCTGCGGGTTTACGCGGTGTTAAAAAACTTGTTACCATTGATCGTCTTCCTACACAAAAAATAGATGAGTTAGGATCTTTTTATCCCTCTCATAATAAAATAGTTAAACTCATAAATGAACCTAGAACACAATGATTTGTAAAAAAAAATAGTTTGTCTAATGTAAAAAAATGTTTTTACTCGACTCATAATACTGATTTTAAATACGGGGCTGCAGTGCATTACCTTCGGTACAGCAAGCCGGAAAAAGAATTGAATGATAAATCTAAGACACTCAGCTCAGGTGAGCGTCATAATAAAAATATGACAGAATTTATAAATAAAACTTTCTTACAGCTCTTTGATTTTATTAATAATAGCAAAATATCACAGAAAGATAAACAAATTCAGATAGAAGAATTCTTATTAGATCAATGAAATGATCTCATGGATGAGAAAAATGATACTTTAGTTTTAGGAATTAATATAGATGCAATATCTAAAGAATTTAAAAAACTTTTGTTTGAGGAGTTTAAACCCGAATTTTCTGCATATTATGAAAAAATTATCATAAATTATAGTTATAGTAAAGATACTACATAAACTTTCATTTATGATAAATTTTCTACAATTAAATCAGATGGTGTATTTGGTTGTTTATTATACCATTATTTTAAAATTTCTACATTTAAGATAGATGATGCTACAGGTGAACCTATTAAATTAACTAATTTATCCGATTTTGTTTCAAGTATAGCTAAAGATCTAATTCGTAAACATTTAAACATTAAATATAACGAATATATTACCAGCAACCTGGGTATAAAAAAACTAACTAAATTAGAACTTTATAAATTAAAAGATTGTTTACCTGAAGGTACATTAACATTTAGTGAATGAAAATCTAAGTATGATATAATAGAAGAACCTAAAATATATCGACTAGGAGCTGTAATTGTATATATTTTATTTGTTTGTAATTTGATAATTAACCCGGAGAAAGACTATAATTTGTCTATAAAAAAAAGTAATAAAGTTAAGATAATATTATTAAATAATTCGAATAGATATGTTTTACCTTTAAGATTACCCATGCTGGTAAAACCTAAACCGTATTCAAAAAGTAATAAGTATGGAGGTTATTTAAATAATGGACTTTCAGAAACTAATGACTTAATTATACATAAGAACCTTTATAGAAATTCTACTACGGTTAATAAAGATATTAACTTTGTATATAGATCTATTAATAGCATATCTAGTTGTCCTTTTACTATTAACACTAAAGTATTAGATTTTCTTATGAATCGTGGAGAAGAACTTAATTTTAAGTAAAAAACATAAATTTGAGGAGATAGAAAAAAAGAGTTATTATCAAAAGACTGTATATGAAAGTTATAAAAGTCGAGTATTCCATCAAAGTATTATATTAGAAATAGCTTATTTATATCGATACACTCATTCAATTTATTTCCCTATTAGAATTGATCAAAGAGGTCGTGTGTATTGTTAGTCTAGTTACCTTAATTATCAAAATACTGAATTAGCTAAATCACTACTTTTATTTGCTAATCCATCCCATATTCGTTATGATGATAGTGTAACACTTAAATATTTTAAGACATATGGAGCTAATTGTTTTGGATTGGATAAACTCTCTATAAAATTAAATTGATTCTCAAAATATGAAAGTGATATTATTAATTTTGAAGAGGGTAATTCTATTTTATTAACAAAAGCTAAAAGTCCCTATTTATTTATAGCTTTTGAGTATAAAAAATTTTTCTATCATAATCAATCAGATAATTATAAAGAACCTTTTAAAACCCACTTACCTATACAACTTTATGCAACTTGTAACGGTTTTCAACATTTAGCTTTAGTGTAACGAGAGAGCTTTATTTAAAACCTTAAATTTAATATCAGACAAGGGGACTAATACTTTGGATGATAAACCAGAAGATTTTTATACATACGTCTTACTATTAGTAACTAAATATTTAAATGAGTTGGCCTATGAAATCGGCCACGTCCAGGATAAAAAATCTAGATGTGTACACAAGACTTATAGGGGCGCCCACTTTGACTTAGGTCATAAAATAAAAAAAATTTTTTTATTTATTTTCGGGCGCCATAGGTTTGATAGGAGACATATTAAAAAATTAATTATGACAATACCTTATAATGCGGGGCAGATTAGTCAACTTAAATACCTAAAAGAATCTTTATTTTTAGTAGATAAAGTTGAATTATTCTCGGGATACCCTTTAGAGGAGTTTAATGAAGACTTATCTAAAATGGTTCCTATAAAATGATATTCCAAAACTGAGACTTTAGAAGATTGTAAAAGCTATGTAAGTAATAATGATTTACGTGAATTAGTAAAGATAATATTTAAAATAATTACATCTGAGTTTAATAAAATAAACAAGGGCTAAAAAATAAAAAATGTATTTTTTATTTTAAGCGCTTTAGCGAGCCCGCCATAATAAATATTTGAAAAAAGTAGCTAAGGTCCCTCACCTCTTTTTAAAAAAAAAAATATATTTTTTTTTGTGCCGAAGGCAAGGGACCCCTCGGTTTGTAGTGATTTAAACGTACCTATATCTTTAAATTTACCTAGTGGATTAGAAATATATCAAAGTTATTTAAAAGCTAAAAGTATACAAATAGAGCCATTTAAATCAATTAAAGCTAGTTTAACTTTAAGTATCGCTTCAACTAAATTAGATAAAGATAAAAATATGAATGCTCTTATGGCTAATTTAATTCATTCGTTAGATGCTCATTCATTAATGAAATTAATAAATTTATTATTTAATCAATATCCAGATATAAATTTTTATAGTGTTCATGACTGCTTTGCAGTGACTGCAGATAAAATTGAGAGTTTATTAAATATTATTAGATCCGTATATACTTTGCTGTACAGTGATAATAAATACATATTAAATTTTTATCGTGGGGTTATAAATAAAATAAAAGATATGTATAATGATCAAATAAAATTTTATGAAAATACTAGAACTTTTACATTAGTTAATAGTACTAAAAAGTACCCTATACCAGACATAGATTGAGGTGATAAACTTTCGGATAAAATTAAAATAAATGGTCAACACATTCTTATTTAACTAAAATATTTTTTAATATTCCTAGTTAAAACAAGAATATACGCAGACTAGCATATCAAGACTATTGACTAGTTAAAATAATAACTTAGCTGGACTGAGTACTATCTAAGTTTTACACTTAAGTCTTAAAAAAAAATTATTAAATTAGTTTTTAAACCAAAGGCGCCCTCCTGTACCGGAGGTAATGGAGGGCGCCTTTGGTTTTTTTTTTAAGATTGTGCTGACTACTTTTAATAAAGTTAGTTTGCTTCTTTATGAAAGATGTATTATCTGTTAACACTAAGTAATAACTAATGAATAACTGTTATGAGCTAGGAAGATCTTTTTATACTTAGTACACTAAACTTTGTTAATAAGACAGTTATATGGTAATAAAGTTATAACTGTTCTAGTAGATATGTCCTACTTATACTGTCACTCCACTGACAGAGTATTAGTTATTTTGTATACGGTAACACTTTATGTGTTTGATGTAGATGCTTTTTCTGAGAAGTAGAATAACTACTTTCTCTATTAAAATAATTTTCCTATTTCTTATCAACATATTATTTTACCTCATATCAAACTTTGCGACAGCTCTTACTAAAAAAAAAACCAAAGGCGCCCTCCATTACCTCCGGTACAGGAGGGCGCCTTTGGAAAAAAAAATATAAGTTTTTATTTTTTAAAGTGACTAATCCTTCTTACGAAGTTTGTGACTGTCACTTGGTTTAATTCTTGTTTTATACGAATAGTTATAAATATCTAAGAGGACTAAAACTATTAGTATTTTAGTCTTTTAGTCTATTGAATTAATAGGAGTATCCTCCGTGATAGCATAAAATCCTTTTTCTGTCTCCGGTTAATACAGTAGTAAGTAGTAATTATGATACACAACTCTATTACTAATAAATTATATTCGTACAATAGAATTATTAGCAATATCTTATTTGTAAGCTAGTATTACTCCGAGGACCCTCTTGATAAAAAATATTGTATGGTTTTACTTCTATAACATTATCGTAACTGTAAATATTATTTTTAAAGTTTTCTTTAGGTAAAATTCCTGCTATAGTATTTCAAATGTATGTTATAGTACCTCTACGATAAGATATTAAAACTTTAACAAATACGGGTTTATCATAACTAGAACCTAACCTTGACTCTTCTGAAGAGCATGTGCGAACAAAAATTAAATAGTTATTATTATCAATCTTATTAATCGGTATATTCAAGTAAATTACATAGGGTACTATAGCTCCATATAACTTATTATAATATTCAGATAAGTTTAGTCCTCTATCAACATATATAGTACTATACAATCAATCATTATAGCAATCGTTTAGGAATTTATTATAATTAAGAATTTTTCATACTAAATAAAAGAAAGGGATAAGAGATCCCCAATAATTAATTCACTGTATAAATTGTGATGATAACATTTTATTTAACGTCATAAGAATTAGATACCTAGTTTGAAAATTAAATATTATGATTAGTTTATTCATATGGGGTAGAAGTTTACCTATTCATAAAGTTTTTGTATCAAATCATAAACCTGATGAATCATATAGTTTTTCTCGCTTTCTATAACTAAAAGGAGAAATTTTTATCGTATATTCTCACATAACCCTCTAAATAATTTTTATAGGACTCTTTACGTTTACCTATAATCATTTTATTATATTTATACATGTTTTTATAATTTTCTAAAGTAATATTGGAACTGTCTATACCTTTAGTCTTTTTTATAACACTCCCATCTTTAGTCACTAAACAATAAAATTTATTAGCTACGAAATATCCCTCTTAAATTTTACCACCATACTCTTGTTTAAATTTCCCTAAAGCTTTTGAATGTATTAAATCATCATCCAATTGCATATCCGTTACTGTATAAAATAAACTACCACCTTTATTCAAAATAGCTAATTGATTTTTAGCCATATATATTCTACCGTAAGAAGTAACTGCTGCACTAATAGCTATACTAACATTAGTCGGATCTTTACTCTCTATAAACTTAGTATTATTTTTTAAAGAATAGACTTTATCTACATCAATATTTAAAGGTGTAATAAGTTCATTAAAAAGCTCCTTACTATACGTAACTAAAATATTTTTTTTCATCAAATACAAGTTCATTATATATTTTTCTACTACATAAAATCTTATTGTATTCATCGGAATTTACCAATCTGGTTATATTTTTATAAAAATTTAAACCAAACCGAGGGGTCCCTTGCCTTCGGCACAAAAAAAAATATATTTTTTTACCGAAGGCAAGGGACCTTCCTAATAAACTATTCATAAGTAATTTAGCTATAGACACTAAACTTGAGTTTGTTCCCTCACTTTTATGTTTATATATACAATTAATATAACTTCCAAAAATATCTTTTTCTCTATTGAAATCATACCCGGAGTGTACCTCAAATTTAAACCCATGTTCAGAAGCAAATTTTAATTCTTCACTGAATCACCAACCACTATATTTTCCTGAAGGAAAAATAAGCCCCTTAATTGAGCATCTGTGAGGTAACAATCCTAAATAATTGTTAGTATAATTTTCAACAGTGCAATAAAAAAACCCAAAAAGGTTAGATAACTCATACGTATCTTTATAAAACTCTATATACATACATTTAACCCCTGGCATATCGTTTAAAGAGACATATGGATATAAACTATTTACATCATAGTAATATAAATTCTTTCCGTAAGGTTTATATATTTCGGTTTTACCCCCATAATAAGCTTTTTTTATATCATTATACATAGTCTTATCTGTTATTAAAGGTATTACAGGTTTACTGTAATGGTCTTTCAAAAATAAATAATTAGCTAAACTAGAAATAGTAGATTTATCTGTAATACTTAAATCAGGGCGCCCACCCGCTAGCGGGTGGGCGCCCTAAGAAATAGTTGATGATTACACTTAGTTATTACTTCTAAAAGACTACGTAAATCTAAAATTAAATATTTTATAGCTTCTTTCATCTATTAGAATAATATAAGGCTTTATATTCACTATCTAAAATACTTGGTATAACATCTATATAGTATTCTATATTTGGAGTTTCTCCTATATAGAATAAAGTTTTTTCATTAGCAAAGGAATGAGGAAATACTGATTTATAGTGTTCCACTTTAAAATCTTTAGATAAAGCCTTAAGACTCTTAGTTAAAATAGCATAACTATCACAAATATTAATCTGAAATTTACCTGGACCACATCCTGTGCTATGGCTCGGCCAATGCAAGGATGGGGTCTTGTTAGTTTTAAAGATTTTAGCTTTTAAAATAGTCTTATCCCTATGTAAAAACTCAAATGAATAGATTATACCTACTTTTTTACCAATTGTTTTATTATAATCTACTAAAACTTTAATAATAAAGAATATATCATAACCGCCTAAGTTGTGACAATAAAAAGTAATTCCTCGATATTTACTTTTAAACAGTTCCTCAATTAACTTAATTATAAGGGTATCACTACCTTCTTTATTGATAGAATCTATATTATCCTTGCCTTACACTTTGTGTTCGAAAAAATATATTTTTTTATTTTTAAGCCCTGCGGTAGCCGGCCACAAAATATTATAGGGTTAGAATCTAAATATGTAAAGAGACCCCCAGCATAAACATATTCTTTATTCAATATATTGTTTTTGTAAACTTCTAAGTCTATAACACCTTGGCGCCCCTTTTTCTTGCGCTTGGTGCGGGTCCTTCCTTTTTATTTTTAATATGAAATTCCAAAACAAAAAGTTAAGAAAAAGGGGCGCCCTCAAAAGATCTATCTTTATTATTTTTACGGAAAAGTTTTATAGGCTTTAACTTTATGTACAATTTCATGTTTTTTATTAAATGTAAATATGGAATTACCACTATATCTTTTTATATTTCCTGTATTGTTATCAGTTACATCTAAAACTCTATTTATAAAATTACCTTATATAGAATAAACTTCTTTTATAGTTGAAAGGTTATTTATACTTAAAACCATAATACAGTTATTTTTACTAATATGTCTTAATAAAAATATAGAGGGCTAAAAAAAATAAAAAATGTATTTTTTATTTTAAGCGCTATCGCGCCCCGCCATATTGAAAAGTATGGTATAGCTAGATTAATTTTTCAATGTAATTGAAACAGTTTCTTTACCGTTTTTATACTCCAAAATAACTTCAGTTGAGTTTCTGGATTTAGGATTTAATATAGTACCTAATAAACTAAGATCATTGGTTAATGGAAAATAAAGTAAAAAAAAAATTTTTTTCTCAGCAGTATTAATTGTGTTAAAGTTAGAAAATGACGAATTAGCATTTTTTGGTATAATCTTATTTGGTAATTTAATATCAGATTTGACAATCTCACCAATATATCTACCAACCGCATGCACCCATATAATACTATCACCTTTATATTCGTCTTCTGCTAAACTTAGTCTTAGACAAAAAAAAATAACTCTTTTAATATAAAAATAAAAAGCAAATCCGGCGGTTCTAACCCTTTTACCTTTAAGAGTAAATTTTATTAAGATAAAATAGTCCTTCTTAATTTTAAGCTCACTATTAATAATATGTTCAAATACTGAATAATTATTCTCATTACCCTCCATATTAATAAACACCGTTCTATCCAATGTGACGGGAAAATCATCCTTAAATATAAAAAAAAAATCCCAACCATTTTTAGGTGCTAGGTTATAATCTTTTATATATTTATCTATATCAACATTATTTTAAGTATTTAATTTTGTTATTGAATTGTCAGTCTTTTTATACGAACTAATTGATAAGTTAGCCGTAATAGTTAAGGGTTTAACTAAGCGATAAAAATTCCGAGCTAATAATTGACATTTTTCACTAGAAAATCCAGTGTCTTCTATTACAAAAAAAATGGGGTGCTTCTAACACCGAGACCCCAAATATATATATTTGGGGTCCTCATAGGTGTAAGAGGAGGGGGGGGAGTATTGTATAGGCGGAGAGGAGTTAGAGGATGTTGGATATATTTCTATTTTTTTTTAGTGTTCTTCGCCTTTAATTCAGTTAAAGTTATTAAAGTAACTATAATAGCCAGTATAAAAATATAGATATATAATAAGTATTTATAGTATATAAAGAGATTATTAAGGATAATCAAGTTATGTATATAAAAGAGTATTATTTATATAAATCTATATTAAACTCTAAGAGAAATTAGTTAATAAACGAAGAGAATTGAAACATCTTAGTTACTTCAGGAAAATAAATCAAAAGAGATTCTATTATTAGTGTGAATGAAAATAGATCAGCCTAATTTAATAAGTAAAATGAAGAAAAAAATTGTTTGAATATTATGGGGAACCTTCCTCAAAGGCTAAATATATATACATAAGCTATAGTGAATATAGTACCGTAAGGGAAAATAATGAAATAGTAATCTTATAAGAAGTTCAAGCCTCTTAGGGTGAGGTAAGAGTGTACCTTTTGCATAATGGGTCACCAAGTTAACATTAGATGCAAGAAGGATATTTATTACGTAGTTAAACCGATCATAAAAAAATAATGATAAGTATCTAATGTTAGACCCGAAGCCAGGTGATTTTACCATAGTCACAACTATAAAGGTTGGAACGGGTTATTGTAGCAAAAATATCCGAAGAACTATGGTAGGTTAGTGAAAGACAATACTGACCTGGTTAGCTGGTTAGAAATAGATGTGAGATACCTATTAATAATAGCCAGCAGATAGAAAATTTTCTGTCTAAATCGTCAAACTGCGGGAAAGCCTTAAGAACATATTTCAACCAAGCAAGAGTGGTAACACATCTTGTGGCACAAGTAATGACTCGTGGTAAGGTAAAATCGAAATTGTATGAAGAAATGAAATAGGTAATCCGCAGCCAAGTGCCTTAGTGATACCTGAAATTAAATTCAGATGTCGCTAAGGTATGCTGTTCATCGACTAAATGGTGGTTGGCTTTTATATAAAAAGCTTAAGATATAGTCAAACCTCACCTGGGAGGGTGCAGGGTAATATAATACAATTTAAATAATACTTGATAAGGATAAAATCGGATTTAACGCAAATAGTATTGCGACTGCTTTATAACCAGATTAAATCTAATTTAATTTAGATATTTATAATAATAATATATTGCTTTAGCTTAATACGGCGCTAGTTATTGGGATTAAGTAATATATGCGGTTAATACGTAAATTTTTTTTCCAGAGCTGTTTATTAGCAAAGAAAAAAACGATCTTTATTGTCAAACCAGGTTTATTTATATAACCGCAGCCTGGTTTGCAGACCTCTTATTTGGGTTTATATCGTGCCTAATTAGCAGTCCGTATGCTATTTTTAGTGTACAAGGATAATATTTCTGAATAAAGTTATATTATTCATTCGTTGTTCGCCTTTATTACACAAACTATCCGCTAGAGTTTTTTTTAATTAAAGTTGGCTAAACTATAGCCAACTTTTGCATAGGTTTATATCTGTGTTAATTCTATTATAAATAAAGGCTCTAAAAACATTTATAATGTTTTCTTTATTTTAAGTTGGTTGCTCTTTTTTATACCGTATCTTGGATTTATCCCAAAATTTGCCATTTCTTTTCGCCATGTAAATGCCTATTAGGGTGGTAATTTACTTTGTAAGTAATTTAATTTTTTTAACTAATAATTGTAATCAAAAAAATTTTTTTTAATAAGTTATTTATATGAAGATCAACAATTTTATAAAAAGTTATGACCGGCTCCGCAGATGCAAATTGAAAAAAATAATATCTTAAAAGATAATAAAGCAGGCGTTTACTGTTTAATAAATAAAGTAAAAAACAAGATTTATATTGGATCCTCTTTAAACTTGAGGGTTAGATTTTGAGTATACTATTCGGATAGTCGTATAAGAAAGGCTAATATGATTATATATAAAGCCCTTCTTAAGTATGGTTATGAAAATTTTCGAGTCCTTATACTTGAATATTGTAATGGAGATCCTCAATTTATACTTGAAAGGGAGCAGTATTTTATAAATACTTTAAATCCAAAATATAATATCTTAAGTAAATCCGGTTCATCCTTTGGCTATCGTCACACCGAATAAACTAAAGAAAAATTTAAAAATCGGGAGTTTACAGCCGATGGCGCCCCTTAGGTAAAAAGGGGCGCCCCGGTTAAAACTATCCAAAGCTTCGGAAGGTAGAATAACGGATGATACAACTCGTATGAAAATATCTATTCTACATAAAGGAAAAGTATTATCAGAAGAAACCAAGTCTAAAATTTCTAAGTTTAGAACAGAGGGCGCCCTTGACGGAGTTTAGATGGGCGCCATGGAATAAAAGTTGAAGTAACTAATTCACTAACCGGTGAAATTAGCACTTATGATAGTTTAACTCTAGCAAGTATAGACCTGGGTGTGAGCCGAACAGCTGTAGCCAAAGCGGCTAAATCAGGTAAAAATCTAAAAAAAAATTATCAAGTTAAGTACACACCAAAAAATTAAAGTAGTGTATACTATAGCTAAATGTATTATATTATCCGTTAAATGGGTAATAATCAAATATTACTTAGGGAGAAGGTCCTTAGTCTCAGCCTTTAATCTTTTAATTGTAATACGGCGGCCACCTCATTAAAAATAAAATATATTTTATTTTTACAGGTGGCCGCCCTAAGAAGGTATTTTTCCTTTTCTTGTTATTACTCTAAAAGTTAAGGGCAAATTAGGAAGATTTGTTTCTGCGAAACCTATAACAGTAGGCAATTAAGATAAACATTATGTTGGTACAGAAATTAATCTCATAACCAAATGGGTGGATTTATTTAATAATAAATCCCATTTACTTAGTGAATTTGGGGGATCATGCCGATTTTATCAGTGAGTATGTAGACTCGAAATGATTATATGGTTTGAAAGTTGTCGGACATAGAACGCTAAGGTTGTATGTCAAAAGGGAAACAGCCCAGAACAAGAGTTAAGGTTCCAAAATTATTAGTTAAGTGAAATTAAGAAGGTTTTTACAAAGTCTTTGAGGAAATTGGCTTAGAATCAGCCTTGCATTTTAAAGACCTCGTACCAGAGCACTCGAAGAGTCCTAAAGCATCTAAAATTTAACGGATCTAAACAATATACCGAAACCTTGTCCATGGTAATTGTATGAAATGTTTATTTAAATAAAACACAGTATGATAAAAGTGGTATATTTTAATAAGTATGTTTATGATTACATGGGGTAGCAGAACGTTGGGGAGTATAAAGGTACGAACGAAGTAAAGGAGCGCCACTGCTTACTCGTAAAAAAGTAACTTTACTTTCGATTAGTAATAACGCGGTAGTTTAAATACCGTGTCATCTAACGAGGTAAAGGCCATAGCTTATCTAGATTCTCTAGATAAACAAAGGTTAGTTTCCTATTTTCCACCCAACCTCTGTTCCATTTTTATGGTATGCGGGAGGTGAGGGTTAGGGAGAGATATATCCGCAGCAAACTAAGTGTAATTGGACTATTCCAATTTACTTAATCTGTACGAGGAAAGGATAAAAACAACCGGTGGCTAAAAAAAAAATATAGCTAGCACCGAACAAAAACTCAAGTGATAATGGTGACATGAGTAACGCACAAGAATTTAAGTTTAAACTTAATCCGCCTTAAGCTTATGGCTATTTTAAGTAACGGCCTCTAAGTTTTGAATCTAACGATTTAAACGATGAGAAAAACTAGTACTATTAGGACAACATTTATAAGTGTATAATGTGCTGGAAATAATAATAGTATACCCTCTCCAAGTGATATGTCACTTGGTATCCTATGGATTACATAAACTAAATCAGGTTAAGGTAAAAGATAGGAAAGAGGGAAACACCGTACCTAAATACTGAAACAAGTAAGCTAGTGTAGTATACGAAGGCGTGAGCTAACAATCATAAAGGAACTCGGCAAAATGACTCCGAAACTTCGGGATAAGGTGGGCTCTGTTGTCCAATTAATATGGATACAAAGGAAGAAGCATAAAATCGTGTTGTACGACTGTTTAATTAAAACACAGCACGCTGCTAAAGATGATATAAATCTAGGTATAGGGTGTGACCTCTGCCCGATGCCGGCTGGTTAACGGAGTTACCCCAACTTTGAACAAAACTTGGGCGATGAAGGAACCCCCGGTCAATGGCGGCCTTAACGTGAGGGTCCTAAGGTAGCGAAATGCCTTGGCCGTTAAATGCGGTCTTGCATGAATGGTTGAACGATACAACAGCTGTCTCTATGATTGGCTCCGTGAAATTGTAATAACTGTGAAGATACAGTTTACCTCTAGATAGACGAGAAGACCCTATGCAGCTTTACTGTTACTAATTACAGGGTATATTAAACATAATATGATGGAATATAAGGTAGTTTAGATATTTATATCGACGTCAAATGAGAAACCTTTAAAAGTTTTTTATACTCACTGAAAACTATATAAAAATGGGGCGAATAATCGGATTTATTCAGTTTAACTACCTACTAAGTTCACTTTTAATAAGAGGAGGGGCCAACCTGAGGTTGGTGCCGGGGGGGGGAGAAATTCTCCGCCATCTTATTAAACTTATATTAAAAAATATAACTGAGTAAATTGACAGGGTTAGGGTTCTTCTATGAGTAATATAGTAATCTAGTTCACTTATAGGCGCCACTCTTTCAAGAGTGGCGCCCTGTTAGGTGCGAGGGGGTCAAACGCCTCAGTGTTGCATTTTGTACTCCACCCAGCGAAGCAGCCTGTGGGCTGCTTCGCTGGGAGGGTAGGATAAAGGCAGCCACATTCTCACCTAACCAAATATAAGAATTTCCTTGATAAGTAGTGAACCGGTGTGACTGGGAGACAGTTTATGTGGGGCACAGACCCCGTAAAGAGTAAACGGGAGTATCTAATTTAAACCAAAACATATACGCGATACGGCTAGCCGTATCGCGCGTGTTTGTAATTGTTATATAGCTAAACATACTTACCTATATTATATCGAAACATTTTTCATACACTTGGGGCTTTTAATAGGGCCTTTTGGAAACGATTTGACCTATTTAATTTATTAAAATTAAATACACTAGAATTTAATGTATAACTGTATTAAATAAATACGAAGAATATAAGCATTAAAATTATAAAATTTGTTTTATATCACAGGTAGGATTTTCTCTAGATGGAAACTAGCAGTATATTGTCAATATTATTACAATAGTGGGTTATTAGCCCCTATTCCTTGGGCTTTATAAAGTCCGGGGGGGGGGGGTTAATAATTGTGTTTTATACATACAAAGCTCAATGGCTAAATCTTGCCTAACTGTATGATTACCAACAAATCTGACAGATGCGTAAGCAGAGCATAGGATCGCAAGATGCATAAAGGAAGGATCTTGAATTATAGGAAAAGCTACGCTAGGGATGTTAGTCCTTCAATATTAAAAAAAAAATTATTGATGTAAGAATATTGGGTTAATTTCAAGAATTACTTAAAAAAGAAAACTTGAAGCAAAATTTATCTTGGCACTACATAACATATTTCGCAGCCTTATTATATAAGGGCTGCATCTAATCGTAGGTTATTTTTGGGGGGTCGCTAGCTAACACCTGGACCCCCATCCTACGTAGGATGGGGGTATAGGTGTAAGGGGGGGTGTTTCTAACCGTAAAAAATAAAAATATGGCAGCAAAACGTAGCCATCAAGGGAGGAAAACTATGTTTTCCTCCCTTTCCTGCCCTGCTGCCTTCCTGCCCTTTTATTTTTCGGTGACGTTACCCGGAACTCAGAGGGGGTCCCGGTTTCAGATGCGCCCTCCATTACCTCCGGTACAGGAGGATGAGTGAGCTAAGCTAACCTATCTTCCCCATTGCCCTGTTTGTGTGTAACACAAACAAGGGTTCGTATAATTAAGGAGCCGGAACTGGCTTTCTATGGATTTTATTACTTTAAAAATCGTAGTAATTAGTAGCTTCTAAGTATTATGTGGAAAGATAAAATTGTTCAACGACTATAAGGTGAGAAAGAGTGCAATCAATAATCCTATTTAACACCCAACATTTTCATTATTATTTCTATCAATAAAGAGGAATAGATAAAAAAAGTATATAAAACTAAAAATATTTAAAAATAACTTAAATAATAAATATAAATTATTAAATTTTAAAGTAAAAGAAGGCAAAGTAGGAAATAAATACTTTCCACCCTTTTCTAAAGAATGAAAAAATATAATATATTCCTTTAATAAAAGTAAAATTCAAAATTCTGCGATGGATAATATTAATATATATAAATTGATAAGAAATTATTTTCTTTTATCTTTTAGAAGAAATTGATTTATGAATTCAAAACATATGATACGAAAATATAAAGCATTTATAATAAAAAGAATACATTTAAGTAAACCGTCAATTAAACATACTAGTACCAAAGCTATAATAACGTTATTTAGCTTTAATATAACTCAAAATTATTTTTTTTACGATAAATTTACTGAACTTAATAAATACACTAACAAAAGAATATTAAAAAGATCTAAAGATTTATTAAAAAAAAAAATAGAAAAAATTAGAATTCTACTTTTACCGCCTTGCTTTGCTGGGGAAGGAAAAATTAAAAAATCCCACCCTCAAAAACAGCTAATAAAAGCCTCTCCGGCTCACCTATACCCTAAAAATCCCAGATTTTTGGGGTCCAGGGGGGAGCTGGGTTTAGGTAATGAAAGTCAACATGAGGCTAACTTCGTAACACAGGGCGCCACTGCTAGTGGCGCCGTTAAGGTTAATGATAGCTGTGGCAGTGCATTACCTTCGGTACAGCAAGCCAATGCAGTTGTTGATACTATACGAATAAACAGCAATGATTTGCAGCTAACCATCCCCCAAGCTATGGCTGCTATACTTCGTAAAGGGGCGGAATTAGACCAAGTGGTCCATCCCAATCTCCAGGTTATTGCTCCGCAGTTAGTAAGTAAGCAAGAGCAAAAAAAAGAATTAATCTTATTTAAATATAAATTATTAAATCAATTGGTAAAATATTTGAATTTTTATTTAAAAATTTATTTCTATTTAATAAAAATGAGAAAATATGAAAATATTAAACGTTTGTATTATAATAAATTAATACTTAAATATAGAAGATGTCAGTATCGATATTATATTTATAAATATAAATTTGAAAAAACAAAATTTTTACCTATATTAACTAAATTACTTAATAAGTTAATGAATAAAAAAATAGAATATAATATAATAAATTTAAAATCTATAGTTTATAGCCCAGACATCTTTACTAAAGCAATAAGTTTAAAATTAAGAAAAAAAAAAATAAGATTGCATAAATATATGGGTTACGTTTTAGGAAATGTTAGAATATCTAAAGATTATAATGTAATATTAAGGAAAAATTTTTTCAAAGTAAACAAAAATCAGTATATGAATAAGAATTCTTTTGTAAATAAATTTAAAAATCTTGGTTTAATCAATTTACTCCAAAAGGGTAAAGGTTTTTTAAAAAATATAAGAAGTCCACAGCCTGTACCGAAGGTAATGCAGGGTAATCAAATTAAAGGGCTGGCTACAGCCCTAAACAACGAAAAACTTTTTTCTTTAGTTTTTAATAAAATTAAGTACAAAAAATTGGGTGGGGTGAGAATCCGAGTTAAAGGACGATTAACTAAACGCTACAGAGCTGATCGTGCGGTAACAAGAGATCGAATCACAGGAAGTTTAATGGATATAAATTCTTCTCTAAAACGTCAATCCACTTCACTTTATCGAGGGCATCAACCCAGCCATATTCTTAGTTCATTCAGTGCTGGTACTCGAAGAATTGGTCAATTTGGTGTGTCGGGCTGAATTTCTGCAAAGAATTACTCTACTCTAGCGCGTATACCAGTTGATACAACTGCCGTTACTAATTCATTCTCCCCAGTAGGGCGCCCTCGCTAGCGAGGGCGCCTTATATAAATGTAGATAAAAGTTATTGGCTAAAAAAAAAAAAAAATGTATTTTAAGTGCATTACCTTCGGTACAGCACCGCCGCTTTCTAAAAGAAAACTAAGGAAAAATGGATTTCTTTGCAATCCGAACAAAAACTGAGTTTTTTGGCAGCCTTTTCGATTTATATTGTTTTCCTTTTATACCGTCCTTTTCCCGAAAAATAAAAATATCTTTTATTTTTATGCGTAGCCTATGAGACCCCAAATATATATATTTGGGGTCGGCTACCGCAGGGCTTAAAAATAAAAAATATATTTTTGTGCCGAAGGCAAGGGTGAGTAAATATAACTAACGATAAAACCTAAAGCCCATGCCACCAAAAATAAGATATTTTTCTTTTTGTGCCGAAGGCAAGGGTGGTGCCCTAGAATATTTGGGGGTTTTGGAAGTAGTGTGAGGAAGAAGGTCCCTCACCTCTTTTTTTCCGTAAAGAGGAAAAAAAGAGGAAAAAAAATATATTTTAATTTTGTGCCGAAGGCAAGGGACCCTTCGGTAACGGGATTATTACAGTATCAGCCATTTAATTCGAAATAAGATGGTTATCGATATGCAATTTACGGTAAAAATTTAATAGCATATTATGCATTTCGGGTTTAGCGTCGTCGTTTTTTGGTGGTTGTGGGTTTTTCCCACAAACCACCTGCTTAATGGGAAATAATAATGAAAAATGAAAAAGACATAGTCTGAACCATCTTGTAAAAAATGGAAAAAAAAAATATTTTTATAACAAATAGAACAGGCTAATTAACGCAAGAGTGTACGCAATGGCTGCGTTGTTTGGCACCTCGATGTCGGCTTAACTTATCCTCTTGGATGCAGGAACTGAGTAGGGTACGACTGTTCGTCGATTAAAAAGTTACATGAGCTGGGTTAAGTTAGCCCAGGGATATCGCGATTTATATCGGGAATATTCTGTATATATCGGATCAATTGCAAGAATTTCACAAATACCCTCTTTTTCGTAAAAAGAGGATTGTATGGGAACTTGCAGCGTAATTTATCTAGCATAGGTTCAGGGGAGGTTAGCTCCCTTAAAGAACTATAAGATAAACACGTTCAACGACTAGAGGTGAGTTTGCAAACAATAATCCTATTAATAATCCGACCTGCATATTAATATTGGCAGTGGCTCCGGCAAAAGAAAAAGGAATAACAAAAAAGATATTATGAATAAAACAATGATTATTAAGCCTAAAACGTGTTTATAGATAAATATTAACTGATAATCTTGGAAAATCAGGGAAAAGGAAAAATGGATTGCAAAGCAATCCATTTTTCCTTTTATATTGCTGAACTAATATATCGAATGGTAAAAGCTATATAGGTAGTAGTGTGAACCTTGGAAGAAGGTTCCGTAATTATTTTAATATCAGGGGAGCAGCACAGCTGCTCCCTTAATTCGAAACAAGATGGTTATTTATAAAGCTCTTATTAAGCATGGCGGCTGCATTACCTTCGGTACAGCAAGGAAAATGGAGCTGAGGTCCATTTTCCCTCCCTCTAATTTTAGATTGGAAATCTTGGAATATTGTGCAGTTGAAAAGTGTATAGAAAGAGAACACGGAGGACCTTCGGACTCCCTATTTAGATCTCTTGAGTCCGGAGTACAATACATTAAAACAAGCAGGGTCCTTCCTGGGGTATCTGCATACACAAGAGACAAAAGTTAAAATATCTGCTGCGGCTCTAGGTCGTAAGCATTCTGAAGAGACAATTGCTAAATTAAGAGATTTAACTTACGAAAAAAAAGCGAAACGTTTAGAGCAAGGTCTCAATTCAAATCCGGAATACAGAGCTAAGCGTTTAGCACATTTAGAACGTATCAATGGAAACCCAGAATTCCAAGCTAAGCGTTTAGAGCAGTTAAAGCGTCTGAATGCCGAAAACCGAAAAAAAACACCAAGCAAAGCGTTTATAACGGTTAAACCGTCTTCAAACCAAGCATTCGGAATACAGAGCAAAGCGTTTAGAGCGGTTAAACCTTCTTCATCAAAACCCAGAATACCAAGCAAAGCGTTTAGATGGTTTAAAACGTCTACATCAAAATCCGGAGTACCAAGCAAAGCGTTTAGAGGGCTTAAAAGTTCTTAATGCAAGTGGCGAACAAAAATAACGGTTAAAGCGTCTTCATTCAATTCAATCACAGAGAGTATCCGTTTTAGATTCTCATAATAATGAAACCACAGTTTACTCTTCAATTAGTGAAGCAGCGCGTGCAATAAGGGTAAATCAGAGTAGTATCAGTACAGCTTTTAAACGTAAAGCTGATGGCTGCGCAACAATTTGAATTAAGAAGCGATATGGGATAACTAAATTGAGCAATTAGGATTTATAGGCTTTTACCCCTTCCCTTTCTAAATGTTATCTTCGTCTTTTATAGCTCTTTTGCCGGATAAAGCAGGTAGGCTTTTTGCAAAGGAAGCGTAAACTAATTTTTAGGATTTAAAGTATCTTTGGATGTAACTCCAAAACGATGCTGCTTAATGGGCCAATAATAATATGCAAGGGAATGGCATAGTCTGAACAATATAGAGATATATTGAAATAAAGGTAAGGGGAATAATATATTACATTTCTCTTAATCTTATGATAACAAAGAGTAAATACGTCGTGAGACAGTATGGTTTCTATCTTCTAGAGGAAATTAGAATAAAATAAGGATTAGCCTTTGTACGAGAGGAATAGTTAGCCGGTAGTGGGAAACTGTTAGTTGATGACGTTGGCAACCTATGGTTTACCTGTTGTTTATATGCCCGATATTAATTTATGTACGTGGTACCGCCCAAATATGAGTAAGCGAGTACACGGACAGGGATTTTACAGTCACTTAAGTAGATATATAGTATAGGCACGGCAGGAAAGCTAAGTTGATGAGAGGTAAGTACTGAAAGCATATAGGTACGAAACTCACCTTAGGATATTTCTTTTTTTTAATATAACAATATATTAAAAGAAAAATACGTAAGATAATATTACGAGTATAGACTTTATTTACAAACTTTTAAAGATAAAGTACTAATTTTATAAAATACTAAATAATTGTATATAATATATTATGTCGCCCGGTTAGCATAAACAGTAATGCGATTGTTTTGTAACCAATTGACGAGCGTGCAATTCGCTCACTGGGCTATCTTTTTAACTATGCGGAGCCATTAAGATATTTAATAAAAATTTTCTAAAAATTGGCTATGACCTGCGAAGCCGCTGGCGTTCTTACATCCAAACTGACTTATGTATTTGCCGCCAGCCTCTTGCCTGCACCCTCCTTAGCTTCGTTTTACCTTTGGTTTCTTTTAGTCTTACCTCTCAGCCCACCTGGCCTGCGAAGCCGGTAGGTAATCAAAAGAAAAACCAAGAGGAATAATCCGTCGAAAAGAAAAAAATGGAGGGAGGTACAGGTGACTAGGTCGCCTTTCCCTCCCTTTTCTATTATCGCTGCCGGGTTTAAGAGAGGGGACGGATAAAAAAATGTTTTTGTTCTAACACCTGGACCCCCATCCTACGTAGGATGGGGGTCTAGGTGTAGGGGCTGGTTCTAACACCTCTGAGGACCCCAAATATATATATTTGGGGTCTCTTACACA
>Ga0265798_10002657_pt1 | contig 26071 bp, 24 predicted proteins | sample P3T30metagenome_FD_192430 | JGI IMG/M metagenome (GOLD analysis project Ga0265798, IMG submission 192430) | Plant litter microbial communities from East Loma Ridge, Irvine, California - P3 T30 | ecosystem: Environmental > Terrestrial > Plant litter > Unclassified | place: USA: California...
GCGGTCCTGCCGAATTGCTCAATCAGACTGACAAGACCCAGCCTGCCATCCTGACCGCCTCGGTTGCGCTGTGGCATGTCTGGCTGGCTGAAGGCGGCGCTGTTCCTGCATTTGTTGCAGGTCACAGTCTGGGTGAATACAGCGCTCTGGTCGCTGCGCAGAGCCTGAGCCTGGAAGACGCGGTCAGACTCGTCGAGCGCCGTGGTCAGTTGATGCAGGAAGCCGTTCCGGCCGGTCAGGGCGGCATGGCCGCAATTCTGGGTCTGGACGACGCCGATGTCATCGCTGCCTGTGCCGAAGCGGCTCAGGGCGAAGTGGTCAGCGCAGTGAACTTCAACTCGCCGGGTCAGGTGGTCATCGCCGGTTCTGCCGAGGCCGTCAAGCGTGCGATGGAGCTGTGCAAGGCGCGGGGTGCCAAGCGCGCTCTGCCATTGCCGGTCAGCGTTCCTTCGCACTGCGAGCTGATGCGCCCGGCTGCCGAGCGTTTCGCCGAATCCGTTGAAGGCATCGAGTGGCAGGCACCGGAAATCGCTCTGGTGCAGAATGTCAGCGCCAGTGCAGTCAGTGATCTGGCGACGCTCAAGCGCGACCTGCTCGAACAGTTGTACAAGCCTGTGCGCTGGGTGGAATCCATCCAGTGTCTGGCAAGCCGTGGGGCTACCCAGCTGGTGGAATGTGGGCCGGGCAAGGTGCTTGCCGGTCTGAACAAGCGTTGCGCCGAGGGCGTGATTACTTACAACCTGGATACCCCAGACGCCTTTGCCGCCGCGCGTGCGGCACTGGTCTGATTAGGAGAAGCCTGCATGAGCCTGCAAGGTAAAGTTGCACTGGTGACCGGTGCCAGTCGTGGTATTGGTCAAGCCATCGCCCTGGAATTGGGCCGCAATGGTGCTGTGGTCGTGGGCACTGCGACGTCCGAGTCCGGTGCCGAGCGTATCAGCGCTGCATTCAAGGAAGCCGGCATCGAAGGTTTCGGCCTGATGCTGGATGTGTGCAGCGCCGAATCCGTCGATTCCGTGCTGTCGACCATTCAGGCGCGCGTTGGCGCACCGTTGATCCTCGTCAATAACGCTGGCATCACACGTGACAATCTGATGATGCGCATGAAAGATGACGAATGGTACGACGTGGTCAATACCAACCTGAACAGCCTGTTCCGGCTTTCCAAGGGTGTTTTGCGCGGTATGACCAAGGCTCGCTGGGGCCGTATCATCAGCATCGGCTCCGTAGTGGGTGCCATGGGCAACGCCGGTCAAGTAAACTATGCTTCCGCGAAGGCAGGGCTGGAAGGTTTCAGCCGTGCTCTTGCCCGTGAAGTGGGTTCGCGTGCAGTGACCGTGAACTCGGTGGCGCCAGGTTTCATTGATACCGACATGACGCGTGAATTGCCTGAAGCACAGCGTGAAGCGTTGCTGACCCAGATTCCTCTGGGCCGTCTGGGACAGGCGCAGGAAATCGCCAATGTGGTGTCTTTCCTCGCTTCCGAGGGCGCAGGCTACGTGACCGGGGCGACAATCCCTGTCAACGGCGGCATGTACATGAGCTGAATGTGACGATCTGTTTCAAAAAAATGTCATAAGATCTGTCTAAAATCCGTTATAAAGCTGCAATCTATAAATGGGCAGAAGGGCGATGGGGCAAAGGCGGAGAGCGTTACGCTTGAAAAACGTAAAACCTCTTCTATACACTTACCCTCTGGCCAGATGCCTGAATATTTCCACTAGGAGTTAAAACTAGGTATGAGCACCATCGAAGAGCGCGTCAAGAAAATCGTTGCCGAGCAACTTGGCGTCAAGGAAGAAGAGGTTGTCAACACTGCTTCTTTCGTTGAAGACCTGGGCGCTGACTCCCTGGACACCGTTGAGCTGGTAATGGCTCTGGAAGAGGAATTCGAGACCGAAATCCCTGACGAAGAAGCGGAAAAGATCACTACCGTTCAAGCTGCTATCGATTACGTCAACAGCCACCAGGCTTAAGATTCGTAATCGCTGCTTGCTGCACGGGGAAAACCGCACTGCTTTAAACGGCGTGCGGTTTTTTCTTTAAAAAACGTTGTGATGTTCCGTTAACAAGAGAGAAGGAGAGTCCTGTGTCGCGTAGACGCGTCGTGGTCACCGGGATGGGCATGCTGTCGCCACTGGGTAATGATGTGCCCAGCAGTTGGCAAGGCATTCTGGCGGGCCGCAGTGGCATTGGCCTTATCGAGCACACGGATCTGTCTGCCTTCACCACCCGTTTCGGCGGTTCGGTCAAGGGATTCAACGTGGAAGAATACCTGGCACCCAAAGAGGCGCGCCGGCTCGATCTCTTCATTCAGTACGGACTTGCGGCCAGCTTTCAGGCTGTGCGCAATGCGGGTCTTGAAGTCACCGACGCAAATCGCGAGCGCATCGGCGTTGCCATGGGTTCGGGAATTGGTGGTCTGACCAACATCGAGAACAGCAGTCGTCTGCTGCACGATCAGGGGCCGGGGCGGATTTCTCCGTTTTTTGTACCGGGCTCGATCATCAACATGATTTCCGGTTTCCTGTCCATCCATCTGGGCGCACAGGGACCCAATTACGCCATCGCGACCGCTTGCACCACGGCGACTCACTGCATTGGCATGGCGGCACGCAACATCGCCTACGACGAAGCTGACGTCATGATTGCCGGTGGCGCCGAAATGGCAGCCTGTGGTCTTGGCCTAGGCGGCTTCGGTGCGGCGCGTGCGCTGTCGACCCGCAATGACGATCCGGCCCGTGCCAGTCGTCCGTGGGACAAGGGCCGTGATGGCTTTGTCCTGTCCGACGGTGCCGGTGCGATGGTTCTCGAAGAACTCGAGCACGCCAAGGCACGTGGCGCAACCATCTACGCCGAGCTGGTCGGTTTCGGCATGAGCGGTGATGCGTTCCACATGACTTCACCGCCGGACGACGGCGCCGGTGCTGCACGCTGCGTGGTCAATGCCTTGCGCGACGCCAAGGTCAACCCCGAGCAGGTGCAGTACATCAACGCTCATGGCACCTCGACGCCTGCCGGTGACCTGGCCGAAGCGTCGGCGATCAAGAGTGTGTTCGGCGACCATGCCTACAAGCTCGCGGTCAGCTCCACCAAGTCGATGACAGGCCACCTTCTGGGTGCTGCCGGTGCTGTCGAAGCCATCTTCAGTGTGCTGGCGCTGGTTGATCAGGTCGCGCCGCCGACCATCAACCTGGACGAGCCGAGCGAAGGCTGTGATCTGGACTTCGTGCCTCATGAAGCACGTCGGATGCCGATCGACGTCGTTCTGTCGAACTCCTTCGGATTTGGCGGCACCAATGGCTCGCTGGTGTTCCGCCGGTTTACCGAGTAATGCTCAGCTGGATCGACGGCTGCCTGGCCGACTCTGTGTCCCTCAAGGACAGGGGGCTGGCCTACGGCGACGGGGTTTTTGAAACCGTCGCAGTGAAATCAGGGCAACCGCTGCTGTTCGAACGCCATTTGCAGCGCCTTGAAACAGCCTGTCAGCGCCTGTCGATTCCGATTGATCAGGCGCTGGTTCGTTCCGAGATGACCCGCTTCGCTGCACAGCTTGGCGAGGGCGTCATGAAGCTGATCCTGACCCGTGGCGACAGCCAGCGAGGGTATGGTCCCGCTCCGGACTCTCGCTCGCGTCGAATCCTGCAGGGTGGTCCTTTACCCTTGTACCCGGCATCCCATGCCGAGCAGGGCGTACGCCTGTTTCCCTGCAAGACCCGTCTGGCTGAACAGCCACTGTTGGCGGGCCTCAAGCACCTGAATCGTCTGGAGCAGGTCCTCGCACGTTCGGAGTGGCAGGATAGCGAGCATGCCGAAGGGTTGATGTGCGATACCTCGGGTCGTCTGATCGAAGGCGTGTACAGCAATGTGTTCCTGGTCTCGAAAGGACGCCTGTTGACCGCGGACCTGACCCGGTGCGGCGTGGCCGGCGTGATGCGTGCCGAATTGCTGCATCAGGCACCCATGCTGGGTATCGATGTCGATATCCGGGATCTGAGCGCATCCGATCTTGCGCAGGCGGACGAAGTCTTTCTGTGCAACAGCGTCTATGGCATCTGGCCGGTCCGCGCCTTTGAACACCTTGGCTGGCCGGTTGGCCCGCTCACCCGTAAACTGCAAGGCATCGCTTGCAGCCTTCTGGATATCTGATACGTGATCCGAAAAATATTGGTGTTGCTGGAAACCGCACTCGTCCTGGCAGGCCTGGCGCTGGGTTTCGCGTTCTGGCAGCAGTATCAGGCGCTGCACCAGCCTCTTGAGATTACTCAGGAACAACTGTTGGACGTGCCGGCCGGTTCGACACCCACCGGCGTTCTCAATCGCCTGCAGACCGAGGGCGTCATCAAGGATGCCTTCTGGCTGCGTCTGTACTGGCGCTTCAATCTGTCCGGTCAGGCGCTGCACAGTGGTGAATACCGCATGGTGCCGGGGATGGACGTCGATGCATTGTTCGGCGTCTGGAAGCGCAAGGAAGTGGTGCAATACAGCCTGACGCTGGTCGAAGGCTGGAATTTCCGGCAGGTCCGCGCGGCGCTGGCCAAACAGGCCAAGCTTGATCAGACGCTGGCGGGCCTCAGCGATGCCGAACTGATGACGAAAATCGGCCATCCAGACGTATTTCCCGAAGGGCGCTTCTTTCCGGACACCTACCGCTATGTGCGCGGCATGACCGATGCCGAAGTGCTCAAGCAGGCCTATGCCCGTCTGGAAGAGGTTCTGGACGAGGAGTGGGCAGCGCGAGCGGCCGACGCGCCCTATGCCGATCCGTATCAGGCGCTGATCATGGCGTCGCTGGTCGAGAAGGAAACCGGTGTGCCTCAGGAGCGCGGGCAGATTGCAGGCGTATTCGTACGCCGCTTGAAGCTGGGCATGCAGTTGCAGACCGATCCGACCGTGATCTACGGCATGGGCGAGCGCTACAACGGCAAGCTGACCCGGGCCGACCTCAAGCAGGCCACGCCCTACAATACCTACGTGATTGCCGGGATGCCGCCAACGCCCATTTCGCTGGTAGGGCGCGAAGCGATTCATGCCGCGCTCAATCCGGTATCGGGCGACAGCCTGTACTTCGTGGCCAAGGGTGACGGCAGCCACGTATTTTCCAATGATCTGGATGCTCACAACGCCGCGGTGCGTGAATACCAGATCAAACGACGCGCGGATTATCGATCCAGCCCTGCACCGGTGTCGGCACCGACCCCCAGTGCTTCCCCCGAGCCCGACTCGAACGCTTCCGAGCCTGTATCCGGGGATGGCCCGGACGCCCCGCAAGGCGAGCCTGCTTCGCAATGAATATGACTAAGGATTGCCTGTGACCGGCCTGTTCATCACCCTCGAAGGCCCTGAAGGGGCTGGCAAAAGTACCAATCGTGAATACCTGGCAGCGCAGCTTCGCGCTCAGGGCGTCCAGGTACTGTTGACTCGCGAACCCGGCGGTACGCCGCTGGCCGAGCGTATTCGTGAGCTGTTGCTCGCGCCCAGTGACGAAGCCATGTGCGCCGACACCGAGCTGCTGCTGGTGTTCGCAGCCCGTGCGCAACACCTGGCCGAAGTGATTCGTCCGGCGCTGGCGCGCGGTGAAGTGGTTCTGTGCGATCGATTCACCGATGCGACCTATGCCTATCAGGGCGGCGGGCGAGGCTTGTCCCATGAGCGCATCGCGGCGCTGGAGCAGTTCGTTCAGGGTGATCTGCGCCCGGATCTGACGCTGGTGTTCGACCTGCCGGTGGAAGTCGGCCTGTCGCGTGCCGCAGCGCGGGGCCGTCTGGATCGCTTCGAGCAGGAAGGCCGTGCGTTTTTCGATGCCGTGCGCAGCACCTATCTGGCCCGTGCCGCCGCCGAGCCTTCGCGTTACCGGCTGGTGGATGCCGCGCAGACACTGACCGACGTGCAGCGCTCTCTGGATGCCCTGTTGCCGCAACTGCTGGAGTTGCAACGTGGCTGAAGCCTATCCGTGGCAGCAGGCACTGTGGCAGCAGATGGCGGGGCGCGCTCAGCATGCGCATGCCTACCTGCTGCACGGTCCTGCCGGTATCGGCAAGCGGGCGCTCGCCGAGCGTTTGATGGCCAGTCTGCTGTGTCAGCGGCTGGACGGACTCGATGCCTGCGGAACCTGCAAATCCTGTCTGCTGCTGGCTGCTGGCAGCCATCCCGACAACTACGTGCTGGAGCCTGAAGAGGCCGACAAGCCGATCAAGGTGGATCAGGTTCGCGATCTGGTCAGCTTCGTTGTGCAGACCTCGCAGATGGGCGGCCGCAAGGTCGTGCTCATCGAGCCGGTCGAGGCGATGAACATCAATGCTGCCAACGCCCTGTTGAAAAGCCTTGAGGAACCGTCCGGCAATACCGTGCTGCTGTTGGTCAGTCACCAGCCCAGCCGCCTGTTGCCAACGGTCAAGAGTCGCTGCGTGCAACAGGCCTGTCCGTTGCCGGATGAGCAGACCAGTCTGGCATGGTTGAGCAACGCGTTGCCTGACAGCTCCGAACAGGAGCGTCTGGAGTTGCTGACCCTGGCCGCCGGTTCGCCGCTGGCTGCTGTCACGCTCCAGGCCCAGGGCGTTCGCGAACAGCGCGCACTGGTGGTGGACGGCGTCAAGAAGCTGCTCAAGCAACAGCAATCGCCGACCCAATTGGCCGAAGGCTGGAAAGACATACCGTTATTGCTGCTGTTCGACTGGTTCTGTGACTGGTCGCATCTGATTCTGCGCTACCAGCTGACTCAGGATGAAGAAGGCCTGGGGCTGGGCGACATGCGCAAGGTGGTGCAATACCTGGCGCAGAAATCGCCGCGTGGCAAAGTGCTGGACATTCAGGATTGGGTTCTGGCGCAGCGGCAGAAAGTCATGTCCAAGGCCAACCTCAATCGCGTGCTGTTGCTCGAAGCATTGTTGGTCCAGTGGGCAGGCCTGCCTGGACAGGCGTAGACTGCGCTCATCAACCGTTGAGGTATTGTCATGAACCTGCCGCCCAACACAGGCCCGCGTAACGGCATTCTGTCCCTGACCATCAAGGATAAGGCCGTTCTCTATGCCGCCTACATGCCATTCATCAGGAACGGCGGTCTGTTCATTCCGACCGGCAAAAGCTACAAGCTGGGCGATGAAGTGTTCATGCTGCTCAATCTGATGGATCAGGCGGAGAAGGTGCCGGTTACTGGCCGTGTTGCCTGGATTACGCCCAAGGGCGCACAGGGCAATCGCGCAGCCGGTGTCGGCGTGCAGTTCAATGACGGCGACAATACCGCTCGCAACCTGATCGAAACCTATCTGGTCGGTGCTCTGAAGTCCGACCGTCCTACCCATACGATGTAGTTGTCCTCTTGCCCATGCTTGTAGATTCCCATTGCCACCTTGATCGCCTTGACCTGACCCAGCACGAGGGTTCGCTCGACGCAGCCCTGGAGGCTGCGCGGGGCAGGGGCGTCGGCCACTTTCTGTGTATCGGGGTCAGTGCCGAGAATGCCGGTGCCGTAAAGGCGCTGGCTGAGCGCTACGACGATGTCGACTGTTCGGTCGGTATCCATCCGCTCGACCTCAAGCCGGGCGAGGCGCCCGCGCTGGACTGGCTGCTGGGCGAGCTGGACCACCCTCGCGTGGTAGCGATCGGCGAAACCGGTCTCGATTACCACTACGAACCCGAAGCGGCCGAACTGCAGCAGGCGTCGTTCCGTCTGCATCTTCAGGCGGCGGCAACGACAGGCAAGCCTGTCATTGTGCATACCCGAGGGGCGCGCGCCGACACGCTCGACCTGCTGCGCGAGGCTGCATTGCCGCAGGCTGGTGTGCTGCATTGCTTCACCGAAGACTGGGACATGGCTAAGGCCGCGCTGGACCTGGGTTTCTACATTTCGCTGTCCGGCATCGTGACTTTCCGCAATGCGGATGCTCTGCGTGACGTGGCGCGTCAGGTGCCTGCCGACCGCCTGCTGGTCGAGACCGATTCGCCCTATCTGGCGCCGATTCCTTACCGGGGCAAGCCGAACCTGCCGCAATATGTGCGAGAAGTGGCTGAGTTTCTGGCGATGCTGCGCGGCGAGTCCTACGAGCGTTTCGCCGAGCAGACCACTGAAAACTTCACCCGTCTGTTTCCGCTGGCGCACGTGTCCCGCTGAATCGTCTGCTCCGGATCGACGGGTAAATCGCAGGCAAAAAAAACCCGGATTCTGGGGGGGTGAAGCCGGGTTAAGACCATTAGGAGTAAAACAAAGGCACGCTGTCCTTTGGCGCCTTTACTGGCGGGTCACTTGGGGGATATGACGCGCCAACGGTTTAATTATTGACCAGTATCGCGGCGCGTCCAGCTTGAATTGGTCGTTTTTTAAACAGTTTTGGAATACCAAACCGGTTCTTGAGCACTCAAAAACCACTCAGCCCCCTCCGTCAGTACCAAACCCCCGCGGGGTGGGAGTCAAACGTCTCCGGCACCGATCACCAAATGCCCGATGAAGGCATGGATTCGCTCATATACCGCGATATGGTCGGATGATCCGTGCAATTTGTCGGCAATTGGGCATAATACGCGGCTTCGATTTCGATCCCAATCAGACCTTCCTATGCAGAAAGAACCTCGTAAGGTCCGTGAGTTTCGCCGCCGTGAGCAGGAAATTCTCGACACCGCGCTAAAACTGTTCCTTGAGCAGGGCGAAGACAGCGTCACGGTCGAGATGATCGCGGACGCCGTCGGCATCGGCAAAGGCACGATCTACAAGCATTTCAAATCCAAGGCGGAAATCTATCTGCGCCTGATGCTCGATTACGAGCGCGATTTGAACGAGCTGCTGCACTCGGCCGATGTCGACAAGGACAAGGAGGCGCTTTCGCGTGCCTACTTTGAGTTCCGCATGCGCGACCCGCAGCGCTATCGCCTGTTCGACCGTCTTGAGGAAAAGGTGGTCAAGGGCAATCAGGTCCCTGAGCTGGTCGAGGAACTGCACAAGATCCGTGCTTCCAACTTCGAACACCTGACGCTGCTGATCAAGGGCCGCATCACCGAAGGCAAGTTGGAAGACGTCCCGCCTTATTACCACTACTGTGCCGCCTGGGCGCTGGTGCATGGCGCCGTCGCGCTGTATCACTCGCCGTTCTGGAGCAACGTGCTGGAAGATCAGGAAGGCTTCTTTCACTTCCTGATGGACATCGGTGTGCGCATGGGCAACAAGCGCAAGCGTGATGGCGATACCCCTCCTGAAACGAAGCCGGATCCGGCTGTCTCCTGATCGCTCTGGCGGCACTTCATGTGCCGCCGTTCAAGACTCTGCAGGCCTCTTTGCGGACATGGCGCGGAAGCTGCATCCGACGACCATTCGCCGGTTTTCCGTCACCGGTATTTGGAGGGGATGATGCGTAGCCTGGTTTTGCTGCTGACGTTTTTGGCGTTGGGCGGCTGCATGAAAGTCAGTGACATGGGTGAGGGTGTTCGAGAACAGTTCAGCGATGCGGGGCTGCTCGATCACAGCGAGACCCGCCGTATCGCCAACTGGCGCGTGCAGCCCGACTCGTTCATCTATATCGCCCAGGGTGCCTTCGTGCCGCCCGGCCGAGCCTATCCACGCCCCAACGTAGTGGCCGAAGAAGCGTTCAAAGGCTTCGTCGAGTACTTCCCGATGGTTCGTCGCGCCCCTGCGCCGCTGGGTCTGGACGAAGCCATGATCGAGGCACGCAGTGCCGGTGCGCATTATCTGCTCTACACCCGCTTCGCCAAGGCTGACGACCGTATCGGCAACGGTGACCAGTGGTCCGACCAGGAAGCGGTGGATCGCCTGGGCGTCGACTCGGGTGTCATTCAGCTCATGTTGATCGAAACCAGCACCCGTTACCTGATAGACAGTGCGCGGATTCGCAGTCGCGGCGGATTGCTGACGCTTTACGATACAAGCCCCGAAGATTTGCTAGGTCCGCCACTTGAGGACTACGCTCGTACCTTGTTGGGTATTGCGCGTTAGGAGTAAGGCATGACCGATTCAGGCAAGGCGGGCGATCTGTTTGCGCAGATCCCGAAAACCAAAGGGTTGCCGCCTGTGCATCTATGGAATCCGCCGTTCTGTGGCGACATCGATATGCGTATCGCCCGGGATGGCACCTGGTATTACCAGGGCACCCCCATCGGTCGTAAACCGATGGTGCGGTTGTTCTCCACCATCCTGCGCCGTGATGGCGACGATTATGTTCTGGTCACGCCGGTCGAAAGGGTCGGCATCAAGGTCGATGATGCACCGTTCGTTGCGGTCACGCTCACCGTGATTGACGAGGGTGTCAGCCAGATATTGCGCTTCGTGACCAACGTCGAGGACGAGGTTGAGGCGAGTGCCGAACATCCCTTGCGCGTTGTCGTCGATCCCCTGACTCAAGAGCCCGCACCCTATGTTCACGTGCGGACCAACCTCGAAGCGCTGATTCATCGCAATGTGTTTTACCAGTTGGTAGAGCTGGCAGTCGTTGAAGAGATCGACTGTCAGCGCTGGTTGGGCGTGTGGAGCCATGGCGTGTTCTTCAGGATCGGCCTTGAGCCCTGAGACGGCCCGGTATTCGACAGGCTCAATTGCCTGTCGGCAGTTCGGCGGTTAAAGTGCCGCTCCCTGATTTTCCTGAGGTTTTTGCATGAGTCAGTCCATTGATATCGCCGTTGTAGGCGCGACCGGTACTGTCGGCGAAACCATCGTCCAGATTCTGGAAGAACGCGATTTTCCGGTCGGTGATCTGCACCTGCTGGCCAGCATCGAATCGGCAGGGCACTCAGTGCCTTTCCGCGGCAAAAACGTGCGCGTGCGCGAAGTCGATGAATTTGACTTCGGCAAGGTCAGGCTGGCGTTCTTCGCCGCCGGCCCTGCGGTCAGTCGCAGCCACGCCGAGAAGGCGGTGGCCGCCGGATGCGCCGTTATCGATCTTTCAGGCGTGTTTCCCGCCGCGCAGGCACCCAGTGTGGTCCCTGAAATCAATGGCCAACTGCTGACGCCTGCCAACGCTGCGCCGCGCCTGATATCAAGCCCGAGCGCTTCGGCCACTGCAGTTGCGCTGGCACTGGCGCCTCTGCGCCAATTGTTCGATCTGCGTCATGTTGCGGTAACAGCCTGTCTGGCTGTCTCCACTCAAGGCCGGGAAGGGGTGACCGAGCTGGCGCGCCAGACCACTGAGCTGTTGAACGTCCGCCCTCTGGAAACGCGATTCTTTGATCGGCAGATGGCGTTCAACGTGCTGGCTCAGGTCGGCAAGCCGGATGAAGCAGGGCACCTCGCGCTGGAACGACGTCTGGTCGCGGAAGTACGTGAATTGCTGGCCCTGCCTTCGTTGAAAGTGGCTGCCAGTTGCATTCAGGTCCCGGTTTTCTTTGGCGACAGCTTTACTGTGTCGATTCAGGCCGCCGCGCCGATCGATCTCGCTGCTGTGAATGCGGCGCTCGAGTCTGCCGAAGGCATTGAGTTGGTCGATGCTGGCGATTACCCGACGCCCGTTGGCGATGCGGTCGGTCAGGATGTGGTTTACGTAGGACGGGTGCGTACAGGAATAGACGACCCGGAGCAACTTGAACTGTGGATAACCTCGGACAATGTTCGCAAAGGCGCAGCGCTCAACGCTGTGCAGGTTGGCGAATTGTTGATAAAAGACTATGTGTAAAAGATACTTGGCAACACTTTGAATAATTGTTCTAGCGGCGATACGCCTTACACCCAACGCAGGGCTACCTCTCCGGATGCCGGAGAATCTTTAAACAAGGGATGGGCTATGGTTCAGGTTCGTAAACTGGTATTAGCGATCGCTGCGGCTTCGGCGCTGTCATCAGGGATGGCGCAGGCGTTGGGGCTCGGGGAATTGTCTGTCAAGTCGACCCTGAACCAGCCATTGGTAGCCGAGATCGAGTTGACCGATGCGCAGGGCGTCAACGCCGCGCAGGTTGTACCGAGTCTTGCAACGACGGCTGACTTTGCCCAGGCGGGCATCACGCGTCAGGCGTTTCTCAATGATCTGAGTTTTACGCCGGTCATTAATGCCAATGGCAAGAGTGTCCTGCGTATCACGTCCAGCAAGCCGGTCCGGGAGCCCTATGTAAAGTTCCTGGTTCAGGTGCTGTGGCCGAACGGACGTTTGCTGCGCGAATACAGCCTGCTGCTGGATCCACCGAAGTTTTCGCCAGAGGCGGCCGCCGCTGCAGCAGCGCCCGCGCCTGCTGCTCCCGCTGCCCCCGCCGCAGAAACCGGAGCGCCTGCTCAACTGCCAAGCGTTTCGCCATCGGCTGAGGCGACACCTGCCGAGCAGCCTGCACAGCCCGCTGCGACGCAGGGCTCGGCCCTGCCACCGCCGGCTGCCGACAAGCAGTCCCAGTACGTCACTGCCAACAACGACACCTTGTGGGAAATCGCTGCGAAGGTTCGTACCGGCGGAACCGTGCAACAGACCATGCTCGCGATTCAGGCGCTCAACCCTGATGCATTCATGGGCGGCAACATCAACCGATTGAAGAAAGGTCAGGTCTTGCGTCTGCCGACACCTCAGCAGACCACGGCCTTGCCGCAACCTCAGGCCGTTGCCGAGGTCTCCCGCCAGTACAGCGCATGGCGTGAAGGTCGCCGCCTCCCGGCCGGGCCGCGCCAGGTGGATGCCACTCGCCGTGATCGTGCCGGTGCAGCACCTTCCAAGGTGGATACCGCCGATAACCTCAGCCTGGTTTCGGCCAGCGGCAAGCCGGCCGCCAAAGGCGCCGCAGGCGACAGCGATCTGAGCAACAAGCTTGCAGTGGCTCAGGAAGCGCTGGACACCACGCGTCGCGACAATGCCGAGCTGAAAAGCCGCATGAACGACCTGCAGAGCCAACTGGACAAGCTGCAGCGTCTGGTTGAACTCAAGAACGGTCAGTTGGCCAAGATGCAGGCCGCCGGTGCAGCCGTGCCGCCGCCTGCCGCTACGCCAGCCGATCCTGCCAGTCCAGCCAACGCAGCCGTGCCGGCTTCGCTGGTCGATGCCAATGGCGCACCGGTCAAACCAGCGGGCGAGATTGCGCCTGAAGATGCATTGCCAGCGGGCGCTGCGCAGGTGGCGACTCCAACCGCTGAACAGCCACTCGCCGTCGAGCCGGTCGCGGCTCCGGAAGAAGAGGACACGCTGCAGAAGATTCTCGACAACCCGGTATTGCTGGGGTTGATCGGTGGTGCCGTGCTGCTCATCCTTGCGCTGATCCTGCTGTTCATGGCGCGCCGCCGTGCTGCCAAGGCCGAAGCCGAGAAGCACCGCCGCATGGCTCGCGCACTGGCTGAGGAGTCGCAATTCGTATCCGACATGGACATGAACGCACCGCCTGCCAGCTTTGACGGCCTCGATGTCGTGTCTCCTAACGTGCGCATGGGCGCAGGTCCCGCTGCCGCAGCGGCAACAGCTGCGCGCGAACGACCGGCCGACCCTCTGGTGCAGGCTGAGATCCACATTGCTTACGGACGTATGAATCAGGCAGTCGAGCTGCTCGAGGAGTCGGTGAAGAACGAGCCCGAGCGTGATGACATCCGCCTCAAGCTGATGGAAATCTACGCTGAACAGGGCAACAACAAGGCCTACGCTGCGCACGAGCGTAAACTGGTGGCCTCGGGAAAGCTTGAAGCTGAGGGCGAGCAGCTAAAAGATTCACACTCGACCCAAACTCCTGTGGCGCCGGTCGTCGCTGAGCCGGCATCGGTGGTCGCTCCTGTGGCAGTGGCAGCAGGCGCCGCCACAGCAGCAGCCCTGGCTGCGGAGCTGGATGCCAAGTATGTCGAAGAACTGCTGGCCGACGATTCTGCAGAGCCAGAGCCAGAGCCAGAGCCGGAACCAATTCTTGAGCCCGAGCCTGAGCCTCTTGTGGCGTCCGAGGTCGAGTCTCCGGTGGTAGAAGAGCCGCCAGTCGCCTCCGAAGAGTTCGATCATGATTTCGATCTGAGTCTGGACGAGTTCGACGAGCCTGCTGCGCAAGAGCTGCCGACTGTGACCGATCCTGACGATCTGTTGCTGGACGAACCGGTCGTTTCCGCTGCGCCTGATGATGAAGCGCTGAGCTTCGAGTCGATCATGCGCGAGCAGGAGGCCGCTCGGGCGGCAGCGACACCTGACGACCTGGCTGATTTCGATCTGGACCTCACTGAAGAGGACCCGGTGCTCAAGAACGAGGATGATTTCCTGCTCGGCCTCGGCGACGATCCTGTCGAGCCGGTTGTCGACGCTGCACCGCTGGCGACGCCGCCGGTCAGTGACGATCTGGAACTGCCGGAAGATTTTGACCTGTCGCTGGCTGATGAAATCGAATCGGACCAGGCCAGTCAGGCTTTCGCATCTGAAATCGACGATGTGAATGCCGAGCTGGACCGTCTTTCGCAGAACCTCGAGCATCCGCCTCTCGACGAGCCAAGGTTCACCGCAGAAGACGCCATGGCGCTGGACGATGAGCCGGACTTCGATTTCATGGCCGGTACCGATGAGGCTGCGACCAAGCTGGATCTGGCGCGTGCCTACATCGACATGGGTGATGCCGACGGGGCGCGGGATATTCTCGACGAAGTCGTCAATGAAGGTGATGACGGTCAGAAAAGCGAAGCGCGTGACATGCTCTCGCGGCTTGCCTGAGTTTATTCATGCTGATCCCGGACGGCCGCTTTTGCGGCCGTCCGCATTTGACGCCCGCTGTGGCGTCTTTTTTTTGCGGCCGTATAATGGCCGACTTTTCGCAAACCGACAGGCTGTAACACCTTGGCGAACATAGATAACCCGGCCGCCGAGATGGCTGCCGAGGGCTTTTCCCGAATCGCGCTGGGCGTGGAATACAAAGGGTCGCGCTATTGCGGCTGGCAGCGTCAGGCGTCCGGCGTGCTCACGGTGCAGGAAACCCTGGAAAATGCCCTGTCCAAAGTGGCCAACTCGCCGGTCTCGCTCATGTGCGCGGGGCGCACGGACGCCGGTGTGCACGCCTGTGGGCAGGTGGTGCACTTCGATACGCAGGCCGAGCGCTCCATGAAAGCCTGGGTCATGGGTGCCAACATCAATCTGCCCCACGACATCAGCGTGACCTGGGCTCGGGTGATGCCCGCCGAATTTCATGCGCGTTTCAAGGCCATCGCCCGCCGTTATCGCTATGTAATCTATAACGATCAGATCCGTCCGGCGCATCTGGGGCAGGAGATCACCTGGAACCATCGTCCGCTCGACGTGACGCGTATGGCCGAGGCGGCGCAGCATCTGGTCGGAACCCACGACTTCAGTGCGTTTCGTGCCGGGCAATGTCAGGCCAAGTCGCCGATCAAGCAACTGCACCACTTACGCGTGACCCGGCACGGCAAAATGATCGTCATCGATGTGCGCGCCAACGCGTTCCTGCATCACATGGTGCGTAACATCGCGGGTGTCTTGATGACCATCGGCGCAGGCGAGCGTCCGGTCGAATGGGCGCGTGACGTGCTGGAAAGCAAAGTGCGTCGTACCGGGGGCGTCACCGCGCATCCCTATGGGCTCTATCTGGTGCAGGTCGAGTACCGTGAGCAGTTTCCGTTGCCCGAGCGTTATATCGGTCCGCATTTTCTGACGGGCTTCGCCGAACTTGACGGCTGACGCCCCGGCAAGCATTTGCTAACATCCGGGACTTTCCGAAAGGTCTGAGGTTTTCACCACATGTCAGCCGTTCGCAGCAAGATCTGCGGGATTACCCGCATAGAAGATGCCTTGGCGGCTGTCGAAGCAGGCGCCGATGCCATCGGGCTGGTGTTTTACGCCAAAAGTCCACGCGCCGTGAGCGTGCAGCAGGCGCGTGCAATCATCGCCGCGTTGCCGCCGTTCATCACCACGGTCGGTCTGTTCGTCAATGCCAGCCGTTGCGAGCTCAATGAAACACTGGATGCCGTTGCGCTGGATATGTTGCAGTTTCACGGCGACGAAACGCCGGAAGAATGCGACGGCTATCATCGTCCCTACATCAAGGCGTTGCGCGTGAAAGCGGGTGACGATATCGAACAGGCCTGCCGTGCCTACCGTAATGCGCGCGGCGTCCTTCTCGACACTTACGTCGAGGGTGTGCCCGGCGGTACGGGTGAAACGTTCGACTGGGCATTGATTCCGAGTGAACTGAGCAAACCGGTCATTCTGGCGGGCGGGTTGACGTCGGCCAACGTGGCGCAGGCGATTGCCCAGGTCAAACCCTACGCGGTGGATGTCAGCGGTGGCGTCGAAAAAGGAAAGGGCATCAAGGATCGGGAAAAGATTCTCGCGTTCATGAGTGCGGTCCAGGGTGCGTGATGTGACGGCTGCGGTTCGGCCGCCGTCCATAAGCCTGTCCCCGCCACAAGTCCTGCGGGTCGAATTGAGTCAAGGGCGGTGCCGGTGCGCATCGTCCGGGTTGTAAAAAAATCGTGGTAGAGGGTGTGCAGGTCAGGCCGACGGCCGACCGTTCCCCGTCTCATCGCCAACTAACGAATTTAGCTGAGGGCATGCGTCTGGCGTGAAAACGTCATGCGTTCGAGCCACACCGGTACTGGAGAGATAAAGCATGAGCAACTGGTTGGTAGACAAACTGATCCCATCGATCATGCGTTCCGAGGTCAAGAAGAGTTCGGTTCCTGAAGGGCTGTGGCACAAGTGCCCGTCCTGCGAAGCAGTGCTCTATCGGCCTGAGCTGGAAAAGACCCTGGATGTCTGCCCCAAGTGCAACCATCACATGCGTATCGGTGCCCGCGCCCGTCTGGACATCTTCCTGGATGCCGAGGGCCGTGAGGAGCTGGGTGCCGATCTGGAGCCGGTTGACCGTCTGAAATTCCGTGACGGCAAGAAGTACAAGGACCGTCTGACCGCTGCGCAGAAGCAGACAGGTGAGAAGGACGCCCTGATCTCCATGAGCGGCACGCTGTTGGGCATGCCGGTTGTCGCCTCGGCGTTCGAGTTTTCCTTCATGGGTGGCTCGATGGGCGCCATCGTTGGCGAGCGCTTCGTGCGCGCTGCCGACTACGCACTGGAAAACCGCTGCCCGATGATCTGCTTTGCCGCTTCCGGTGGTGCGCGCATGCAGGAAGCGCTGATTTCCCTGATGCAGATGGCCAAGACGTCGGCCGTGCTGGCGCGTCTTCGTGAAGAAGGCCTGCCGTTCATCTCGGTCTTGACCGATCCGGTCTACGGCGGTGTTTCTGCCAGTCTGGCAATGCTGGGCGACGTGATTGTCGCTGAGCCAAAGGCGCTGATCGGTTTTGCCGGCCCTCGCGTCATCGAGCAGACCGTTCGCGAAAAACTGCCTGAAGGTTTCCAGCGTAGCGAGTTCCTGCTGGATCACGGCGCAATCGACATGATCATCGCTCGCAGCGAGCTGCGCCCACGTCTGGGCAACCTGCTGGCGCAAATGATGAACCTGCCGACGCCGAAATTCGTGGCGCCAGTGATTGAGCCGATCGTCGTTCCGCCGGCTCCGGCCACGGTATGACCCCGTCGACCCTGGGCGACTGGCTTGCCTACCTCGAGCAACTGCATCCTTCTGCCATCGACATGGGGCTGGATCGGTCGCGAAAGGTGGCGCAGCAACTGGGGCTCACACGCCCGGCGCCTCGGGTCATCACGGTAACCGGTACCAACGGCAAGGGCTCGACCTGCGCCTTTGTCGCGTCCCTGTTGCAGGCTCAGGGGCTCAAGGTGGGTGTCTACAGCTCCCCGCATCTGTTGCGTTATAACGAGCGGGTGAAGGTGCAGGGTGTCGAAGCAACCGATCTTGAGTTGTGTGATGCCTTTGCAGCGGTCGAATCGGCGCGTGGCGATGTCACGCTGACCTATTTCGAAATGGGCACGCTCGCTGCGTTCTGGCTGTTCGAGCAGGCGCAGCTTGACGCAGTCGTGCTGGAAGTCGGTCTGGGCGGTCGCCTGGACGCCGTGAATCTCATTGATGCCGATCTCGCCCTGGTCACCAGCATTGGTGTTGACCATGCCGACTGGCTGGGCGACACGCGCGAATCCGTGGCCTTCGAAAAGGCCGGTATCTTCCGTGCCGGTCGCCCGGCACTCTGCGGCGACGTCGATCCGCCTGAGCCTTTGCTGGCCAAGGCGCGAGAGTTGGGCTGTCCCTTGCTGCTAAGGGGGCAAGACTTTGATCTGTCTGTCGGTTCGCAAGGCTGGGACTGGCGCGGTATCGCTCACGGCGAGGTGGTCGAGCTGCATGATCTGCCGTTGCTCGATCTGCCCATGCAGAATGCCGCGCTGGCACTTCAGGCGTTTGCGCTGCTGGGCTACCCCCTGAATCAGCAGGTCGTCAGCGAGGCGTTGGCGCATACCCGACTCGTCGGCCGTCTCGACCGCCGTACCGTTCATTGGCAGGGCAGGGCGCTGACGCTGCTGCTCGATGTAGGCCACAACCCGCATGCTGCGCAGTTTCTGGCGCACCGCATGGCACAGCGGCCGGTGGTCGGCAAGCGTCTGGCGGTGTTCGGTCTGCTCTCTGACAAGGATCTTGACGGTGTGGTCCATGAGCTGGCTTCCAGCATTCAGGACTGGGCCGTTGCGCCGCTGCCCACCTCCCGTAGTCGGCCTGCGGCAGAGTTGCAGGTTGCCCTGGAGAACCTTGGGGCGCGCGTGAAGTCCTACCAGAGTATTGCGTCTGCGCTGGAAGCTCAGTGCGCGCATGCCACGACCGATGACGAAATTCTGCTGTTCGGATCTTTTTACTGTGTAGCCGAGGCCCTGGATTGGCTGGCCCGGCATACCGACGAGGACGCTGCAAATGGCTTTGCTGGATAACGTATTCAAGCAGCGAATGGTGGGTGCTCTGGTACTGATCGCCCTGGCGGTGATCTTTCTCCCGATGCTGTTCACCCGTCAGGACGAGAGCCATCCGGTTCAGGTCGATGCGCCTGCCGCTCCACAGGCGCCTGCGGGTCAGCAGGTACAGGTCCAGCCTGTGACTGTTCCCGAGCCTCAGGCATTGCCGCAGGAACCGGTTCCGGATGAGGACAATGTAGCGGCGAGCAATCAGCCGCCGTCGATGCCGATTGCGCCTGCTCCTGCCGCACAGGCTCCAGCGGCCGCTGCGCCACAGGCAGCCAAGCCTGCGCCAGCACCGAAGCCGACACCGGCTCCGGCAGCGCCTGTAACAACGCCTGCTGCACCTTCTGCACCGCCGGTCGCCAAGGCCGCGCCGAGCGGCGTCGATGCCAACGGTCTGTCAGTCAGTTGGTCTGTGCAGTTGGCCAGCATGTCCAACCGTGCCAACGCCGACAATCTGCAGAAAACCCTGCGTACCCAGGGGTACAACGCCTACATTCGCACCGCCGATGGCGTCAACCGGGTATTCGTGGGTCCGCTGATCGAACGCGCCGAGGCTGATCGCCTGCGCGACCAACTCGACAAGCAGCAGAAACTCAAAGGTATTGTGGTGCGGTTCCAGCCCGAAAAAGGCTGATCTTCCCGCGCTCTATACAGGCTCTGCCAAGCCGTTTGCACGGAAAATGACGCCCGCCGATAATCGCTGCTTACCGGCGGGCGGGCGCTCTGCTAAAATGCGCCGCCTTATCTGTCTGCAGGCTGCAACGTGCCATTTACTCCGGTTGACTGGGCAATTCTGGGAATTGTCGCCATCTCCGCCCTGATCAGTCTGAAACGCGGCTTCGTAAAAGAAGCACTGTCGTTGACGACATGGATCATTGCAGGTGTCGTGGCCTGGATGTTCGGCGCGGGGCTGTCGCAGTATCTGGTCAACTACATAGAAACACCCTCGGCCCGCGTGATCGCGAGCTGCACCATTCTATTTGTCGCCACCTTGCTGGTCGGCGCCATGGTCAACTTTCTGATAGGCGAACTGATTCGCGTCACCGGGCTTTCCGGGACCGATCGTTTTCTGGGTATGGTCTTTGGCGCGGCGCGCGGAGGCCTGCTTGTCGTTGTAGCGGTCGGACTCTTGAGTCTCGGGCCGGTGCAACAGGATCAATGGTGGCAGCAGTCGAGACTGGTGCCGCAATTTCTCATGGTCGCTGACTGGTCGAAAAACCTGATTCTCGGGATGTCCAGCAAGTGGCTCGCCAGCGGCATCAGCGTACCTGCTGATCTGCCGTTCAAGGAGCAGATCCTGCCGTCTACAATACCGCAGGATGTGCTTGGTAAATCCAGTTCCACTAAGTAGGGGTTGTGTCGCATGTGTGGCATCGTCGGTATCGTCGGTAAGTCGAACGTTAATCAGGCGCTGTATGACGCGCTCACCGTCCTCCAGCACCGCGGCCAGGATGCTGCCGGTATTGTGACCAGCCACGACGGCCGGTTATTCCTGCGCAAGGACAATGGACTGGTGCGTGATGTGTTCCATCAACGCCATATGCAACGTCTGGTCGGACACATGGGTATCGGTCATGTGCGCTACCCGACCGCGGGCAGCTCGACCTCGGCCGAAGCTCAGCCGTTCTACGTCAACTCGCCTTACGGCATCACGTTGGCGCACAACGGTAACCTGACCAACGTCGAGCAGTTGGCCAAGGAGATCTACGAATCTGACCTGCGCCACGTCAACACCAACTCCGACTCGGAAGTGCTGCTCAACGTGTTCGCCCATGAGCTGGCCGTTCGCGGCAAGCTGCAGCCGACCGAAGAAGACATCTTCGCGGCAGTGACCGACGTGCATAATCGTTGCCGTGGCGGCTATGCCGTCGTGGCGATGATCACCGGCTACGGTATCGTCGGCTTCCGCGATCCGGACGCCATTCGTCCCATCGTGTTCGGCCAGCGTCATACCGACGAAGGCGTCGAGTACATGATCGCCTCCGAAAGCGTTTCCCTGGATGTACTGGGTTTCACGCTGATCCGCGATCTGGCACCGGGCGAAGCGGTCTACATCACCGAAGACGGCAAGCTGCACACCCGTCAGTGCGCCGCCAATCCAAAGTACGCGCCCTGCATCTTCGAACACGTCTACCTGGCGCGTCCGGATTCGATCATCGACGGTATCTCGGTCTACAAGGCGCGTCTGCGCATGGGCGAGAAACTGGCCGACAAGATCCTGCGCGAGCGCCCGGATCACGACATCGACGTGGTCATCCCGATTCCGGACACCAGCCGCACGGCTGCGCTGGAGCTGGCCAACCACCTGGGCGTCAAGTTCCGCGAAGGCTTCGTCAAGAACCGTTACATCGGCCGCACGTTCATCATGCCGGGTCAGGCTGCACGCAAGAAGTCCGTGCGCCAGAAGCTCAACGCCATCGAGCTGGAATTCCGCGGCAAGAACGTCATGCTGGTGGACGACTCCATCGTTCGCGGCACGACCTGCAAGCAGATCATCCAGATGGCCCGCGAAGCCGGTGCCAAGAACGTCTATTTCTGTTCGGCCGCCCCGGCGGTGCGTTACCCCAACGTCTACGGCATCGACATGCCGAGTGCTCACGAGCTGATTGCCCATAATCGTTCCACTCAGGACGTTGCCGACCTCATCGGTGCCGACTGGCTGGTCTATCAGGACTTGAATGACCTGATCGAGGCGGTCAGCGGCAGCAAGAAGATCAAGATCGATAACTTCGATTGCTCGGTCTTCGACGGCAAGTACGTGACCGGTGACATCGACGAGCATTATCTGAACAAGATCGAACAGGCGCGTAACGACGCCTCCAAGGTCAAGACCCAGGCAGTGAGCGCGATCATCGATCTGTACAATAACTAATTGGTTTCAGGAGTAGCGGCATGACTCAGGAATGGGATGCAGGTCGTCTCGACAGCGATCTTGAAGGCGTAGGGTTCGATACCCTCGCCGTACGTGCCGGGCAACATCGCACGCCGGAAGGCGAGCATGGCGATCCGATGTTCTTCACCTCAAGCTACGTGTTCCGCACGGCCGCCGACGCGGCCGCGCGTTTCGCAGGTGAAGTGCCGGGCAACGTCTACTCGCGCTACACCAACCCGACCGTGCGTTCCTTCGAGGAACGCATGGCAGCGCTGGAAGGCGCCGAGCAGGCCGTCGCCACGGCGACTGGCATGGCTGCCACGCTGGCGGTCGTCATGAGTCTGTGCAGCGCCGGTGATCACGTTCTGGTGTCGCGCAGTGTGTTCGGTTCGACCATCAGCCTGTTCGACAAGTACTTCAAACGTTTCGGCATTGAGGTGGACTACGTGCCGCTGGCGGACCTGAGCGGCTGGGATGCGGCGATCAAGGCCAACACCAAAATGCTGTTCGTCGAGTCGCCGTCCAACCCGTTGGCCGAGTTGGTGGATATCGCCGCGTTGGCGGAAGTCGCCCACGCCAAGGGCGCGATGCTGATCGTCGACAACTGCTTCTGCACGCCAGCCCTGCAGCAGCCGCTGAAGCTGGGCGCTGACATCGTCGTCCATTCGGCAACCAAGTTCATCGACGGCCAGGGCCGTTGCATGGGCGGTGTGGTTGCCGGGCGCAGCGAGCAGATGAAGGAAGTGGTGGGTTTCTTGCGTACGGCAGGGCCGACCTTGAGTCCGTTCAATGCCTGGATCTTCCTCAAGGGCCTCGAAACCCTGAACTTGCGCATGCGCGCTCATTGTGCCAACGCTCAGGCGCTGGCCGAGTGGCTTGAGCAGCAGGATGGTATCGAGAAGGTCCATTATGCCGGCCTCAAGAGCCACCCGCAGCACGAGCTGGCCCAGCGTCAGCAGAAAGGCTTCGGTGCGGTCGTGAGTTTCGAGGTCAAGGGTGGCAAAGAGGGCGCATGGCGCTTTATCGATGCAACTCGACTGATCTCGATCACCGCCAACCTGGGCGACACCAAAACCACCATCACTCACCCGAGCACTACGTCCCACGGGCGCCTGGCGCCTCAGGAACGTGAAGCCGCTGGCATCCGTGACAGCTTGATCCGCGTGGCGGTAGGGCTGGAAGATGTCGCAGACCTGCAGGCCGATCTGGCGCTGGGTCTGGCGGCCTTGTGACGACTGAAGTGAGCAGCGACGCGAGCGAGAGCATGAGCGACGACTGGGCGATGAAATTCTCCAGTACCCACAATGGCCGCGTTGCACTGGTGACCGGTGCCGCGCGCGGCATCGGTCTGGGCATTGCAGCCTGGCTGATTGCCGAAGGCTGGCAAGTGGTTCTGACCGATCTGGATCGCAGGCGTGGTTCGAAAGTGGCCGGTGCGCTGGGCGAAAACGCCCTGTTCATCACCATGGACGTCGCGAACGAGGAGCAGGTCGCAGCGGGCGTTGCCGAGGTGCTCCGGCGCTTCGGGCGGCTGGACGCGCTGGTGTGCAATGCGGCGATTGCCGATCCGCATAACACCACACTGGAAAGTCTTGAACTGTCGCACTGGAATCGGGTGCTGGGCGTCAACCTTGGCGGGCCGATGCTGCTGGCCAAACACTGTGCGCCTTATCTGCGCGCGCACTGCGGCAGCATCGTCAACCTGACCTCGACCCGTGCCAGTCAGTCAGAGCCTGATACCGAGGCCTACGCTGCTAGCAAGGGCGGCCTGATGGCGCTGACGCATGCGCTCGCCATCAGTCTGGGTCCCGAGATCCGTGTCAACGCTGTCAGCCCCGGCTGGATCGACGCGCGAGATCCTTCATTGCGCCGCGCCGAACCCTTGTCAGAGGCTGATCATGCGCAGCATCCCGCTGGCCGGGTAGGGACAGTGGAGGACGTGGCGGCAATGGTCGCGTGGCTGCTCTCGCGCAATGCCGGTTTTGTCACCGGACAGGAATTCGTGGTCGATGGTGGCATGACCCGCAAGATGGTGTACGCCGAGTAATTGCGCATCCGTGTTTGCAGGCGGGTGTGTTTGGCAGGTTGTGGCGTGTGGTGCGATTGAAGCGGTTTTTAAAAAAACTTCAATCAGGCTATTGACTTAGGTTCGTTAGGTGCGTAAATTTCGCGGCCTCAACGAAGCAAAGGGTGATTAGCTCAGCTGGGAGAGCAGCTGCCTTACAAGCAGCGGGTCGGCGGTTCGATCCCGTCATCACCCACCATCGTTGAGTTTGAAAGCTGAAGCATGAGGGCTTTCAAAGTTGAAACCGGACGCAAGTCCACACTGCGCAGCGGTAGTTCAGTCGGTTAGAATACCGGCCTGTCACGCCGGGGGTCGCGGGTTCGAGTCCCGTCCGCTGCGCCATATTTGTACAGATTCGGTTTTCCGGGTCTGAGGTTGAAAGGCTCAAGCAGCTCAATCCGATGTACAGGAAGCAAGCTACCGAAAGTTTGTTTCAAACAGGTTTACAAGCGATACGCAGCGGTAGTTCAGTCGGTTAGAATACCGGCCTGTCACGCCGGGGGTCGCGGGTTCGAGTCCCGTCCGCTGCGCCATACAAAGCTTCAAGGCCCTTGAACTCCTTGAAGCAACAGAAAAGCGACCCAAGGGTCGCTTTTTTGTTGTCTGCGATTTGTGACCGTTTCTATCCGTGTGACGCGCCTTGTATCGAATCGTTGCGAACTCTGCGTTGATCCTGCGTCGGCCTTGTTGCAGACTTGTCGCCATTTCCAGTTTGCAGTCTTGCTGGCAGTCATTTCCTTCCTCAGGATTATCGATGCTTAATTTACTGAACGTTCGTACCGCGTGCGTTGTGTCCATGCTGTTCCTGGCTGCTGGCTGTTCTTCGCCCAAGCAGGCGGTCTACGACCATGAGCATTTCGACGATGCCGGGACGTTTTCCCGCAGCTACCCGGCAACGGATCTGTCTTACTGTGAAGCCGGACGCCGGGCCTTGCTGAGTCAGGGTTACATCATCACCAGCAGCGATCCGAAAATGATTGCCGGGCGCAAGAGCTTTCAGCAGACGGGTGACACGCACATCGAGATCAGCTTCAACCTGGTTTGCGCCGCCGACGTGACAGCGGGCAGCTCGACCATGTTCGCCAACGCCCTGCAGGACCGCTACGCACTGAAGAAAACCAATAACTCGGCGAGCCTCGGGGTAGGGGTGCTGGGGTCGGTATCGATGCCGATCGGCTCTACCGATGATTCGATGGTCAAGGTGGCCAGCGAGACGGTTGCGTCTGCCAAGTTCTACGAGCGTTTCTTCGGTCTGGTGGAGAACTTCCTGCCGCCGGAGGTGAAGAAGGCTGCGCATATCGTCGAGAAACCAAAGGCTGATCTGGGTGTGCCTGACCCGGTGCCTGCCGCAGCCGCGCCCAAGGCCGCAGAGCCTGCGCAACTGGCACCTAAAGCGGTTGAGGCTGCGCCCAAGGCTGAACCGGTTACCGAGCCCAAGGCCGAGTCCGCAACGCCGGCTGCCAGCGAGCCCGTACCGGCACCGGACGAGCCTGCCTCGTTCAAGGCCGAGACCGTCACGCCACCCGAGGCTCAGCCGCTCGAAATGACCACCCCCGCGCCGGTCGAGACCCAGCCAGCGCAGTAGTAGCTTCACACTGATCGTTCCTCACGCTCCCGCGTGGGAATGCCTCCCGTGACGCTTCGCGTCACAAATGGCACAGATTGCGGACTCAGTGAGCCGAGCGCATGACGTGGATAACGCTGGAGCTTGGCCACGCATCTGCACCACATTCGAGAGCGGACGCGGAGCGTCCTGAGCGGCATTCCCACGCGGAGCGCTCATCGTTATACACAAGTCATCTGGCTATCCAGTGAGACAGCGCACTGCCGTGCTTTTTTGCGCGATAGTGCGGACACCGCCGATTGCGACGTGGGTGAAGGCTGAGTCCTGGCGCTGATTCGGGGGGCAATCGGCATGGATGCCGATTGAGCTGCACTGGGCCATGGATGGCCCATTTGCAGCGACCCCCGAATCAGTGTCAGGACGAAGGAACCCCGGCGAAGCCGGGGCCGGAACCGGAGCGAAGGACTTTGGCTACTTTGGTCCCTCAAAGTAGCGCGCCGTAAGGGCGCAAAGGTGACCTGAGCCGGGCGCTCGGCTCACTGAGTCAATCTGTGCCAATTGTGACGCAGAGCGTCACGGGCGGCATGCCCACGCGGAGCGATGGGCACGATCAGTGTTAAGGCGGACTTATGTATAACGATGAGCGCGGAGCGTAGGAACGATCAGCATGATCTCAAGTACGCCGATCATGCCCATGCTTGTGCTCCGAGTTATACCCGAGTCTTGCTGCGACCACGGACTGTGGGAGGCGCCACCACGTCTTCGACGTAGCGCTGTCGCGCATCAAACTGGTTCATCGTAAAGTTGAAGGACGCGGGCGGGGCAAAGGCCGTAGC
>Ga0265798_10002658_pt1 | contig 26066 bp, 31 predicted proteins | sample P3T30metagenome_FD_192430 | JGI IMG/M metagenome (GOLD analysis project Ga0265798, IMG submission 192430) | Plant litter microbial communities from East Loma Ridge, Irvine, California - P3 T30 | ecosystem: Environmental > Terrestrial > Plant litter > Unclassified | place: USA: California...
GCAGAGAAAACTCCAGGAGGATCCAGAGATAATTGGCGCGTGGTTCAAGCTAGTAGAGGAGACCAAAGCCAAGTACGGCGTCCACGACGACGACGTGCACAACTTTAACGAGAGTGGCTTCCAGATGGGCGTTATTGGCACAATAAAGGTTGTTACAGGCTTGCACAAGAAGATCTGCAGCAAAAATGCAGCTCGAGCCTTCGTCGGCGCCAACGCCGAACACAGCAGCAGCTACTCCTCGGGTCGCCTCAAAGACCTCGAAAAGCATGTCCCCAATCCCTTCACTCGGCTGGATCAGGGCAAGTACCTACACGATCGCCCTTGAGAAAGACGTGTACAAACTCCTCATCGACTCCTTCCGTATGCGACAGGCGGACGACATGAACTTGGAGGGAATAACAACGCCTGGTAGCTCCTACACCGGCAAGTCGTCCAGTATTGAGCCATTCCGACAGTACCTGGCCAAAGCGGCCGCTCGAAAGGTTCTTCCGCCGTGGTGGACCGCCGACAAGTAGAAGGAGTGCGAAGCCTTCGGCGAGAGCGGCGCATGGCAAGATCTTCGTCGTCGCGTCACCAAGCAAGAAGTGATTGACCACTATGGTGATCAGAGGTCCCCGATGCAAGTGAGGATGCTGGCTGAAGCGGTATATGGCGTTGGTTCGATGGGGCAAGACGGTACGATGGTGCGGAGGCAGTTGATGCAGATGGAGCAGGGTGGGCCCGATGGGGGAGTGATGAGTATGTTCAACATGGGATGAGAAATTAGCGAGGGCGGAACAAGATGGTTCGTGGAGCAGCATGCAATAGACCTGGAGAGAGGCAGGCATCAAGGAGCGGATATACAACGCATGGAACTTGTATGACCGGCCGTACGCTTCAAATACGTAACTGGCTCATCTACTGGCTGTATCATAGTTATCGATAACTGGCGGCCACGAAAAGTGCAGCTTGAGTACTGCGCTGCCAAATTCACTCAGCTGGAGCTTTTGGATTCTGTCAAACTACGATATGACTATTCAACAACAGTTTTGCTACATTTTCCTTTCTCTACGCGAGTCCTCAAATGTTGCCGTCAAATACTTGACTGCCTGCCGGAGACTGCTCCCTCAACCAAAACTCTACTGAGTTCAAGGCCCCTTAACCATCCGTGTACACTACTTACATATCCTTCTGTTTTCCCGCATCCGATGCTCTTCGTGGCGCGCATATACCATTCGATCATGTTATCGCTGCGCCGAAGACCTTCGGACGTGAGGATTCGACTTTTGCGCTCAAAACTTGGAAGGAGGATTGCTTACACTTACGAGTCATGGTTCTTGACTTGCTAGGATTATTCAACACGGTATAAATCCCACTAATCAAGTCTCTACACGTATCACGATCCGCCCAGAAGTAGGGGGATTCCGGTTAACCAGCATAGGAAACGTCTTTTTTGATAGCGTGTACGCCGTCCCACACTAACTGCTCCGTAGCAGTTAATATCGATCTTTCATACAGCTAATACCGGTAACTATGGCTGCATGTTTAGGAGAGTCCCCTAGCGCTAAAAGTTCACAAATTTATCAACTTTTAGCGGCTCAGGAGAGAGAGACATAGGCCTCCTTCTTACTTGTATAGGTAGTGATACACAGACAATCTTTCTACTTTGATAATAAGGTTTAGTACCCGTACACCGTTGAAGAGACCCTTGATAGCTCCTCTTACCTCAGCAGAAACAAAGACTAGGTCGCTTGATAGCGCGGACGATCTCGGAATCCCCCTAGTAGTATTGTAAGCACGAAGAATGTAGGCGTGCTGTGCCGCACCAGCAGCGTTGATTAATTACTCAGTGTCCTCTCCAACGTACAAAAGTCACAATTTCAACTTTACCTTACAGCCTACCACAAGTCTCAACCCACCATGGAATCAAAGACCTCCCAACCCCCAAACTGCGTCCTCGTAACTGGCGGAAGCGGCTTCGTAGGAAGCCACATCGTCCAACAACTCCTTCACTCCGACCCCACCATCACCGTCGCAATACTCAGCCGCACACCTAAAAAACTCGGTATCTTCGACGGCCGCGTAACCTACCACAGCGCCGACATCGCCTCCCCATCCCAAGTCCAATCCGTATTCGACAAACTCCATCCCATTGCCGTAATCCACGCCGCAACCCCTTCCAGCGTGCTCCCCGCACTAATACACAACAAAACTAACATCATCGGCACCAACACCCTCCTCGACACCGCAAAAAAATGCAAGGAAACACGTGCATTCATCTACACGTCCTCCGACTCCGCCCTCATACCCACCCAAACCCCACTAACCGAAGCCGATGCCCAACTCCACACAGCAACAACCTTCAACAATCCCTACGGCCGCTCCAAAGCCCTCGCCGACGCCGCCGTGCAAGCCGCTAACTGCTCCGACCTCGCGACAGCCGTGCTCCGCTTACCCTGCGTGTACGGCGAGCGCGCGCACAATTTGGTTCCGCAGTTACTCTCCAGTCTGCGCCAGAGCCAACATAAAATGCAACTCGGAAGTAACGAAAAGGTATTTGAATTCGTGTACGCGGGCAAAGCAGGAGAGGCGCATGTCCTCGCTATGCGCGCCTTACTCGCGCCAAATGACAACCCGGGCGTCGCGGGCGAAGCATTCCACATCTCGGACGGTGTGCCAGAGCCATTTTGGGACTTCGCGCGCAGGTGCTACGCTGCGGCTGGGAGTCCGGTGGCTGCGGAGGAAATGACTGTTATTCCGTTTGCGGCGGTGCAGGTCATGGCGTCGGTTGGGGAGTGGGTGTATTGGGTGTTTACGCTGGGGCGGAAGACGCCGGAGATGAGGAGGGTGAGTATTGATTATTTGGGTGGGGGGTGTTGTTGGAATATTGGGAAGGCGAGGGAGAAGTTGGGGTATGTTCCTGTTGGGGATCAGGATGGGGCGATTAGGAGGAGTGTGGAGTGGGCGATGGAGAATGCGAATGTGTGATGGGATTTGGGGAGATGTGTGTTGAATTGTAGGTCTGGGATGATCAGTCTACTTTGATTTACGCGAATCTATCCCTGGAACAAACAAAACGATGGCAATATCGTGAGTGATGAATGTGGTAGTAGGCTACTCAGTGAAAGGGTCGGGTCGGTAGACATAAGGACTTGGTCGTTGCCACTAGATATATGTCAATCATATGGAAAGGAAAGAAGTAAAAAGCCAATCAAACAACGTTCACCACAACACATCCAACCAACAAAGCATAAAATCAACGCAACATTCCAATCCAGAACACGCTAAATTGCTACACCAAACAAACAACATGCTAATCACACACAAACATAACAAAAAACTTTTCACCTCCTTCCCCCAGGCCAAACCGTCCCCTCACTAACCGCATACCCCGGCCTCCACGCTGGATGAATATCACTAACCCCACTCCGACTCTCCCTCCTCTCCGTAACATACGTAACCCCATCCTCAGAAACATACGACGGGGGCCGCGGACCCTGGACGGGGATCTGCGGTACACCAGTCGCGGAATACGAAAGGTCTGTTGCGAACGAGGAGCGATGTGGTGGGGGTTGAGAAGTGGGCGGTGGTGCTTGTGCGCGCTGCCAGTGAAGGAGGTTTGGATCGACGCGCACGCTGCTGCGCCAGAGGCCGTACGCGGGCGGTGGTGGAGGGGGAGGCATATCGTCTTTTTCGAGATCGAGGTCCGGGTCCAGATGGCCTCGCGCTGTGTCCAGCTCGTTCTGCGCCGCCGCAGCCGCAGCTTCCTCGTCGCGTGCGAGATGCACTCGTATCGGGATGATAGGCTGAAAGCCCTCCGGCCCTGTCATATCAGGTATCCGGGGCGCGCGCTCCTGTGTCTGGGGGTGGAGCATGAGCATGCAGAGGCGGATGAGCGAGTGGCAGAAGAAGATTGTGATGGCGAGCAGGATCAGGATGAAGAGGATGTGAATTTCTTGGCCGAGGTCGCGGTTTGTGAGGGCGATTGCTAGGTCTGTGGTGCGCCGTTAGTGCTTGTATGAAAATTGGAGGGGGCTGAAGGACTTACATATTGCTAGGACGGTCAGGAGAAACATGCCGGATATTGTGCATGCAATGACTTTCCCGCGCGCTGCTGTGCCTCGTCCGAAGACCATTGGGCCACGCGCGCTCGGCTCGGCTCGTCGGCGAACCCATTGCTGCTGCTGGTGACGGCGGTGTTTCCTCCGCCTGTGCTTACGTCGATGTCGGTGACCGTTCACTTCGTCTGATAGGACTTGTACATCCGGGTCCGTGAAGCCGCTGTCTTGACGTGGCAGTTGCACGTCTGCGGGATGGCGACTGTATATGGTCTCTGGTTGCTGTAAATCTTGTGCCGGTGCTATTGTGCGCATATAAGAGCCCGCCGTGTGCTGTGCGCGGAGGGGCGAGTGCGACTCATGTGATTCCCGCGGCGCATCGTGGGAGACGGGGAGGAGGTTTGGTTCCGAGGGCTGGTCGCGGCGGAAGATGCCCAGAAATGGGGCTTTTGGTGTGTTGTTGTTGGATGGTAAGGGTGATTGAGAATACACCGATGAGCCATTGATCATGTTCCGGATATTGCTGTGTAGTGCTCCGAACCGCGATGAGGACTGCGATGCCGGGGTGCCGAATGGGTCTTGGGTACGGTCCTGGTCTGGTCGGGGCGACCATGCGAATAGTGGTGATCGAAACATGTTGATCCGAGTATAGACTTAGAGTGTATTCGAGTCCACGAAAATAGAGACACAACCTTAAGCGTTGTTTTTGGATGATATCCTCGCCTTATAGCAGACGCGTCTCTGCCTCGACACGTTGTCCGTGTTCACTCTCGATGTCGTCCAATAGCGAATGAACCGACAACAGAGCTAGCATGCAGGAACAGTCGTGGTAGCGAGCCGTAAGGAGGCCCAGAAGCTCGAAGCCAGATGCAGGTGACTGGAGCTTGCCCTTTGCTCAAGATCTCTCTACCATTTCTGTTTAGCGAACGGTTGGTCTTCGCACTACTCCCGCCCAAGCTCTTGTCGTTATTAGTGTAAAGGGAAGAATCCGTAGTGAAAAGAAAAGCTATCCAGAGCCAACGACTGTACGAAGTGAAGAAGACGCGAAACCTCACGACACCAATGAGGTGGATCAAAGAAAGATCATAACATAGAAAGGCAAAGGGAAAGAAAGGTTACAGTCACACCAGGAGCTATCCCAGCGAGAGCTGCAAGGTACCGACGCCCGTGGTCGAGTAGCAGCATTGAGCGCCACGATGACCTGGAACTTGGAGTGTATCAGGATGGCGGTGGTGCGCGCGTGAAACACGAAAGTCCCCGGATGCGCGCTGCATGGCGTCAGGGTCCCTCCACGGTCTCGACTGCTTCAGGTTGACCACTTCAGGAGCCAATGCTGGACCAGAAAAGTCGCGTTGTTTTGCGTAAAGAGTGGTGAGGTTTGAAGGTGCGGGACGTGGTTGGCCCACCGCCCAAATGTTTAGAGGCTCCACAGCCAATCAAGCACACCAGCCTTGCGAACTCCCCAACACCGCGGCGAGCGCGACTGTGCGACCAGAGCCATAAAATAGCATCAACTGCTCATCTCGCATCCGTTACTGTTGATTGTTTGCCTGACGTTCGTCTCTGCCGTAGCACTCCAGATAAATACAACGATCGCGTAAATAACGCGTCCTCCTACTAGCAATGTCTCCTTGCACCCTGCAGTACTCCCATCGCTTTATCGAACATCCCGGCCTCCATCGCCCAACGTCGCACCGGCGTATCCAGTTGCTATAAACATCGCCCCCGTGACGTGTAACGCGGGCTTGCCCCTCTCGTGCGCGGGGCTTTTTCTAATCCCTTGAGCTTCGTGTGTTGCCAAGTTGCCTTTTTGTGTGTGTCGTATTCATTTTCCGAGCTCGCCCACCAGGAGCTTGCGGTCTGAAGATGCGGATACCACTGGAGATGCCAAGTCAGTTGATGCTTCGCTCAAGTGTGAGGAGCGGCTTCAGATGCAAGAGGATCGTTCTCGTGACCGTCATTGCGCTGTCAAGAAGGCTTGACATAATATCTCAGGGGGCGGTTTGCAGCTCGGTTGTCAAATTCGGCAATTCTTGTTCTCAAAGGGCACTTTGAGGTCCTTCAAGACAAATGATGGGCAGATGAAACATAAGGTTGTGAAAAGAGAAATTGGACGGAACTTACGAATGGGTTCGCCTCGTGGATGGAAGCGCACATCGTTCACCGCGCCTCTGTGTCCTGGAAGCTTGTTCAGAAGCTTTCCGGTTCGTGTTTCCCAGATCGCCACACTCTGGTCCCCGCCACCGGCCGCGATCTTCTCACCCGTTGAGTCCCAGCTTGCCTTCAGAAGGTTGCGTTCTTGGCCAGTGGGCGCTCCGTCGTATGTTTGTATGCGCCTATCTGCAGGGGCGAATGGTCGTACGTCCCAGGTCCTTACTGTGGAGTCGTGCGCATTCGATAGCAGCGTCTGATTGTCGGGCGACATTTGTAGAGAGGTCACTGTGTCGGTGTGGCCAAGCAGCGAGTATGTGACAGCCTGTCTCCGCAGATCCCACACCTTGATGTCGTTATCGATGCCTCCTGTGAACAGCTCGTTTCCGGCTTCGGACAAGCAAATCGCAGTTATAGGAAAGTCGCTGTGAATGAAGGTTACGGCGTCTTTCGTTCGTGTGTCCCAGATCTAGACGTCGTCAGAAGGGGTTCCTCGTACCAACATGAGAGCACTCACGCCGATGTAGCCGTCGTCTGAGCCGCTGACGAGCATCTCCTCGCCGCGCTTGCTCACGTCCATGCAATTGATCACTTCCTCGTGGCCTGGGTGCCTTCGTATCCTCTCTCCCGTCTCGACATCCCAGCTCGCTAGGTGCATGTCTGCCGATGCAGAGAAGAGTACTTTCGAGTCGCGCGACCAGTGGAGATCTAGAACCGCTTGCTTGTGTCCCGTGAGAATGCCATAGTTCTCGCAGGCGCCTGAGCTGTGCCAAAGTACTTCAAGTGGTCAGCGCAATCGTCTGAGGGCGATGGACACGTGACAAACATATTGAGCGGTCCATTGAGCCCGAGGCTATGTGCTGGCCCGTGGGATCAAATCGACATGCGAAGACCTCTCCAGAATGGCCTGTGAGCTCCATGACTGGCGACTGCAGCGCGCTGCCACCTGGGCCCTATGTCGCCTATCAGCACATGCACCTTCAGCGACTTGACTCTCGAATGCCAGGTGGTTGTACATACCGACCGTATGAGTGCGCCATTCTGCCCAGAGCCATTCACTACTGCTACCGCATTGCTTCCCAGATTCGCGTCCGACTTTGCGCGCTTGACAAGCTGACTTGTACCGAACGTGTCGTTTGCGGGTCGCTTCGGTACGGACATGTTGGCTGTCGTTTAGTTTCTTTACACGAGAGTTGGCGCGTGCTGGTGATTGTTGAAGCTCTGGTAAACTTTCTCGAGGCAGATCTGCGCCAAGATATACGAACGAGATCCACCGCGGACAGCCCTAGCTTACTCCACCACCACCGATACGCCGCGGCTTCATTCTGTATAGTCTACCCCAGGAATCACTGCTTTTGCAAGAACCAGGTCGCGATACTGTGAAGACGAAAATTCGCTAAAGAGAAAGCAACTACGAGAATGGCATCGTCAACAAAGGCCGCCCGACTAGGCGAGGAGTGAGCTTCACATGTCCAGTAGCTGTCCGAGTAGGTGCTAACAGCTGTCAGAATATGGAAGTAAGTTGCGCATCACTACGGCCTCTACTTACGCTCACAACACCTAGATCCAACCGCGTCGAGAAGGTCAGCGCCGAGCTCGTCACCCTCACATACGGCACAATCGTTGCCCAACTATGTAAAGACTACGACTACAACTACGCAGACGTCAACAAGCAGCTGGACCGCATGGGCTACAACATCGGCATAAGACTGATAGAGGACTTCCTGGCCAAGTCGAGTGCACCTGCTTGTACGAACTTCCGGGATGTCGCTGAGATGATCTCAAAGGTAGAGAGCCTACCTCACGAGCTGACCCTCATGGCTTACAAGCTGTGATTAGGTCGGCTTCAAGATCTTCCTCAACGTCACACCTACCATCACCAACTGGACGAGCGACAACAAGCAGTTCTCGCTCATCTTCGAGGAGAACCCCCTCGCTGACTTTGTCGAACTGCCGGATGACGGCCGTGCGCAAGACGAGCTGTGGTTCTCGAACATACTGGTCGGAGTGCTGAGGGGTGCACTAGAGATGGTATGTTCCTGATCGCTTGACGGGAACACTCATACGCTTAGACAGAGACTGAGGCTGACATACATGCAGGTACACATGCAGGTCGAAGCGCACTTCGTCAGCGACGTCCTACGGGGCAACGACACAACGGAGATGCGGATATCGCTGATCCGCTACATCGATGACGAGATGCCACCAGACGACGAATGAGCGCGTGTGCATGCGTTGCACAGTATCACGATAACTATGCTCTGTAGAGCGATTGCGTGCATTGCCAGGCGTCACGGGAACTATTTGGTTTTCTCATCATCAAATGTCGTTTTTTAAACAGAGCCTAAGCTATCAGCAAGTACCGGACACTATGTCCTGAAAGCAACGGCCATGAGCTCCAAGCCGTGCCTCAAAGTGCACGAGGCCGTGGCGCAGCCAGGCAAAAGTGCACTCGTCGCAATTGCACAATGCACGTGTGGGCCAGGTCGATTGTCAAGCCTGAAAGTTTTCGATGAAACGAGCGGACATGCTGCGACTTCTCCACGCTTGCACCCAAATAGGGGCGTGGTGTAGTCGAACCACTCGTCATCACGACCAAGTAACATCGTGTACATATCATCGCTTGTCTTGCACCAATAATTACAATACTTTCAGAGCAATAGGTCATCTCAGGACGCTCGATGTTGTCCATGACTTCGCTGGTGTTCAGCCAGTCGTGATGATTCCTCTCCGCAGACGGGTGCCCCACTTTGACGCCCCCATAATCCGCCTGAGCTACCCGAGTTCAGCAGAATTCAGGTGACCCAGCTTCACAGAAGAGGTCGAAATGTGCAGATATTTCCAATTACATACATGTTGTAGGGAGCAGTTGGCAGGCGGAAGGAGAAAGTGCAGTTTCGATAGATAGCAATATTGCAGTCTCAACGTGCAGCGAATGGTTGGGACAGCTGCTCAGCACAGATCACGATCACGAGAAGATTGCCAAGGCAGAGGCCGTCCAGCCATTTCGCAAACCGCTTCCCCCCTCTCACGTCTTGTTATTTCAGCCCTCTCTATCCTGCAGTTAGACCAGACGCGCCCATTGTGCATCCGTAGTTGCCGTCTCTGGAGTTGTGGGTTGATCGCGCCTTCCTCGCCAGCGTTCGCAGGAAGCCACAACGGGGTGCGCTCCTTCCACCGCTACTGCTACCGCTAGTCCCTGGACAGCCATCTCGCGCATCACCTCCGCTCCGCCCGCCATCTCGACATCGACACGACAGACTGCCCACGCCTCGCCCACCCATTGCGCGTCGTTCGCCCATCGAATATCGCACGCCAGCCGCGCCCCGGGCGTCTTCCACCACCCTCCGCCCCCCGGTCGGACCCTGCACCGCGCCCGTAGCCACGCCGTTCCATGTCACTTTAACCACGTCCAACACAGCACCGCGGTGCGCCCACCAACGAATCCACCTGCGCCTATATCCTTATACACACCGCATCTGCGCGCCCTCCGCGTATAGACGACTCCTTCCCCGCGCCTGAGACAGCCCACCCCACCCGCACCGCGTGCGATGCAGAACCCCATGGCGGCGCAGATGGCGGCCATGAATGCCAACGGCGGCCCCGTCGACGGCACCCCGATCATGGGCGCCATGGGCCATCCGGGCATGCGCATGGAGCAGCCGGGCGGCGGCCCCGCGGGCATGCTCAACACGTACATCTACGACTACTTCCTCCGCAACAACCACCTGCAGGCCGCGCGCGCCATGCTCGAGACGGGCGAGCTGACGCTGCAGACGGAGCCGCCACAGAAGCCCAGCCCCAAGAACCGCCCCAACGGCATCGACGCCATGAACTCGCGCGAAGAGTTCCCGGAGCCCAAGCTGCCGCAGAACCAGGTCGCCGACAACTCGTTCCTGCACGACTGGTGGGTCCAGTTCTGGGACATCTTCTCTGCGAACCGCGGCCGCACCGCGCCCGCCGCGAAGAGCACGCAGTACATCGGCCACACGCGCAACCTCGCGCACATGCAGAACGAGCAGCGCAACCAGCGCATGATGATGAACAACCCCATGAACGCCCAGTACCAGCGCATGATGACCAATGGCATGGTCAACGGCGCCGCGCCCAAGGACCTCCAGCGCGCCGCCGCCATGAACAACAACCGCCCGTACGCACAGAACATGTAATCCAATGCATTCATTCGCCCAGGCACTGACGCACCGTAGCAACGGCAATATGCCCAATATGGGCCAGATGAAGAACCCCGCCATGATGGCCGCCCAGATGCAGCGCGACGGCTCGACCATGGACATGAACGGCCAGCGCCCGGGGTCGCCCAGCTCCAACGAGAACGCCCCGTCGCCCAACAAGCGGCCGCGCATGGAGGGTACGTCTGGGAGTTATCCTATACTTGCAACCCTACGAGACTAACTGTCACCACAGGCGGAATGACCAACGGCGTGCCCGGCGCGCAGTTTGCCGAGTTCGCGCAGCCGGGCCAGAACGCGCAGCAGAAGAACATCGAGGTATATGCCCAAAGCCTGGCCCAACAGCACAGAGTGGCTCTGAATAGTAACACTGCTTCCCCCCAGGGTCTCAACTCTGGCGTCCAAGGCTCGCCCATGGCCCAGCTCGGCCTGGAAGGACACCAAGACGCCTTCTCCGGCAACGGCCCGCGTCCCGCCGGCATGCAGCCCAACGGCAACGCCGCCCATGGCCAGGGCAACCACGCCCTGCAAGACTACCAGATGCAGCTCATGCTGTTGGAGCAGCAGAATAAGAAGCGCCTGCTCATGGCCCGCCAGGAGCAGGACAACATGGCCCCTCAGCACCAGGGCGGCGCTGCCGGCTTCGCTGCCTCGCTGTCGCCGCAGAACCGCCCAGGGCCCTCGCCCGGCCCAGAGCACCAGAAGATGAGAGGGACGCCCAAGCTCGGTCAGATGCCTGGCTCGCCTCTCCCCGAAGGCATGCAGCAGCGTGGCTCGCCAGCGCCGAACATGCAGTTTGGCGATGCCAGCATGGCGCAACCTGGCATGCCGCCCCAGGGCATGCCTCCCCAGTTCTATCCCCAGATGCCCCACCAAAGTCCAATGATGCGGCCTCCGAGCTCGCACCCTGGCGGTAACTTCCAGGGCCAGATGACCCCCCAACAGATGGAGGCTATGCGCCAAAGCGGGCAGATGCAGCCCAATGGCGCGTGGCGAGGCGGCGCCCCTCCGCAAGGCATGATGCCACAGCAGATGGGCGGTCCGATGGGACAGAACCCAGGACAGCGGCAGCAGATGCCACCGCCGCCCGCTCCCGCCAACGAACAGCCACGACCTGAGCCATCTCCGTCAGTCTCCAACCAAGCACCTCCTACCCCGTCATCGACGAACAAGGCCGGGCCCAAGAAGAAGGGCACAAAAGATAACGCCAAGGTAAAGTTGTTCGCTCTCCTTGTACACTGGGGCAGCGTTGATATTGATTATAGAAGCCCGCAGGCAAGAAAGGGGCGAATGCAGGTGCCACTCCAGCCGCGAGCAATGGCGAGGAGCCTCCCACACCGACGGCAGCCTCAACGCCCGTTGCGCCCATTACGCCGCACTCGAAGCAGTCGTTCTCGCAGAATGGCCAGCCACAGCAAGTGCAACCGGTGCAGCAACAGCAGCCAATGGATAATGGTCCGCCACCATTCGGCAACGCGCTCGATGGGGGAGATGTAAGTATCTCGACGTATCTCCGCATCTACAATGTACTGACAACAACAAGCCCAACGCATTCGACCTCGGCCTCGGCTTCGGCGACGAAGGCGCTCTCGAGAACTTTGACTTCGACTCCTTCCTGCAGAATCCCAACGACGACGGCGGCTTCCAACTCGGCGGCGACTTTGACTTCAACCACGTTCCCGAAGTTGGTGGATTAGACTAGTCGTCTTTTCCGCAAGCTGGCTCTCACACACATGTCGATGTGCCGCAGACTGCTCCCACATCAGCTTCTGGTCTTTCCTCCGGTTTGCCGGCGTCGAGAAATCCGAGGGCTCTTCATAGCAATCAGGTGGCTCGAGCACTTTGCGCACATTGATGTGTGACTCTGCTGACGCTTGTTGTGAAAGTTTGGCCCGTTCGCCGACCTCGATCCCATCGTCATGTGGCATTGGCTCGACGACCCGCAGCAGGAGGAGTTTTCCTGACGGCTATTACAAAAAATCGTTCATATACCCAACCATTTCTCTTCGATCTCGATCGCTGTCTTCCTTTCTCATCTCGGAGCATATTCCCATGGCGGATGGATGTGGCAATTGTCTTTGGGTCAACGGGTGTTCTTGGGCGCGCTCTGTCTTATGTTGCTATTTCTTGTTTTTGTTGTCGCTTGGATATATCAAACCAACCAAATCCATTCGCTACCCACTTCATATTGGGGCGTTGGAGTCTGCTGTTGTTATACTGTCATGGATGTGTGTATGTCGGTGGAGGGGGGCGGACATAATGTGCTATACCTATCTCTTTTTTACATGTTTTTCCTAGAAAGATGAGAGTGTGCCTTTTGTTTTTGAATACGATCGTAATGTCCAAGGAAAGAGGAAGTCATTGCTGTGAATCATGGTTTACAATTCCTAATCTCAAAGGATGGCTATGGTCGTTCTCACATGGTTCTGAATTGACAACCGACGTGACCACGAATGATTCTGAAAACAATGCTTACGACTATCTCAGGCTCGATAACAACGCCAGAACCACTATTCGACACACAAACCCCGCCCGCCAGAACATACTCGCCTCATCTTCACAACTTAACCCAGCTCCTAAAAACATCAGACTCGTTCTGCAGATACCGCAGCGACTTCTCAAGACACAGCAACGCCCCCGCATCACTACCTCGCCCGCACGCCGCCGGCCTCTCCACACCAAGTAACCCGCCATCTGCGCGATGCGCCTCCATAACCGGATACAACGGTCTCTGCTCCGCCATGTTCTTGTCGACGGCCGCAATCCACAGTTCCGCACCCTGCGAAACGAGCTCCGTGTCGAAAACATCTGCGACCGTGGCCCAGAAATCGTGTATCGTCACGCCAGATGTGATATTCACTTGCACCGCGCGGTCCGGGATATCGACAACGTCTGAAGTGCCTTCGCACATCTTTCGAACCGGACGCACGATGTGCTCGGATACTTCGTCCACGCCAGCAAGGTACAAGAAAGACGTGTCCGGCTCCTCGCAGTGCGCGCCGAGCGTAAGTGCTGTCGCGACCACGCGCCATATATAATCCCTCGCAATGACGTGCCCCGTCTTCGCGTCGCCGATGATATACCCCGGCCTCACGACATGTGCGTTTAATCCGCTGGACTGAACTAGCGCGTCGGATACGAGCTTTGTGATGTCGTAGCCTACGAGCGCGATGCCGCTGTCGTCGATGGTGTCCCAGCCTTTGTTGGCTGCGTTGAAATCATGAGTGGCAGTGACGCACGGGACGCGCATGCCGTCGTTCGTTGCAACTTCTAATGCGCGCCCGCCGGACACGTAGACTATTTTCGAAGATAGGGGGCTCTCGCGTAGGCCGCGTAGTAGGGATATCGTGGAGTGCACATTCGCTGGGCTGACGGTCTTGTACGCGCTCGTCCAATTTACATACGCGCCGTTGTGTATCACGACGTCGACTGCGTTGTCACCTCCGCGCAGGCGATTCAACTGCGGGAGTCCGAGGCCCAGGTCAGGCTTCGTGAGATCGCCTAGCCATACTTCCAGACGAGCAGCGTCCTTGGGGCTTAGGATGATGTCGGCGTTGGTAAGGGTGTCGAGGAGACGCTGGTGGCCTTCGGATATGCTTGGGGCGCGTACGAGGGTGATGATCTTGCTTTGGGGAGGGAGGATGGTGAGGAGGTGGTGTAGGATTCGGGTTCCTACGTAGCCGGTAGCGCCGGTGAGTAAGACGTTGAGCGGTGGCGTATCTGACGAGCGTGATGCAGAAGACGAGGTTGGGAGTTTCGACTTCGCCTCGCTCTTGAGAAGCTGGTCGTATGCATGGCGAAATAGCTCTGATAGCCTGGGCCGTGTGGGTAGGGAAGACGCATCAGCAAGATTACTGACGTTGAGTTTTGCGCGGATACAGGGTAGTAATGTCGCCATTGAAAGCGGGCCAAGTGTAGCCACATCGAAATCAACATCATATGCCTTTTTAAGAATCTTGGATAGGCCGATGAGATTAATTGAGTCGAGGCCTAAATCCAGGAACGAGGCTTCGGTCACGCCGGGGGTATCGTCTGAGGCTTCGCTTACTGAGCCGTCGAGGGAGTCTGGGGGCGTGATTTGCTTTGCGAGGGCATTTGCTGGGATTTGTGGTAGTGGGAAATGCTTGGGTGGAGGTGAATTTTGGTAGGAAGACTGCGGTCGTGAGAGATCCTGGAGTGTTCCGTGTTCCACGGCGCATGTGATTGCTCGTCTGTCGATCTTGCCGGAGGACGTCGTTTGCATACTGCCAGATACGAGCCAGGACTGAGGGATCATGTACTTGGGCAGCTTGCTGCGGAGATGATCTGCCAGAGCTTTCTGCGGGGAAGACACGGCACCATCTTCGCCCTCAGTCCACGCTTCCGACACACTGTCTCTCAGCTTAACAACAGCTGTCAATTTCTCGCTGTTTTTTCCTTTTCTCGGGTACAGCACGATGGCTTGCTCAACTAATGCATGGCCCATCAACTGACTTTCTACTTCTCCCATTTCCACTCTGTACCCGCGAATCTTGACCATAGTGTCGCATCGGCCATGGAACAGGTACGAGCCGGTGTCGGTTCTTTCAACAACGTCTCCAGTGCGATAGGATACATGTTGAGGAAAGGTCGGATCACGAATGAAACCGGACTGTGGGGGCTGCTTTAGATATCCGCTGGCCAAAACGGGACCACAGACAACGAGCTGGCCGCGGCCTGAAGGCGAGTCTTGAGATGGATCTTCCAAGCTCACGATACGCGTCACCACACCTTGAGGAACTCCAATGTCTCGTGGGTCACTCTTCTCCGTCAACTGAGTGAGAAAACAAGTCGACATCTCCGTGGATCCGTACCCGTTCAGCAAGCGCGTCTTAGAAGCCCACACATTAACCAGCTCTTGTGAAACAGCCTCGCCCGCGAGGAGAATAGTCGTAAGTCCCGGAACCTCGCTTGGTAATAGCGTGCTCAGCAGCGTCGGTGTAAAGAAAGCCCAATTGCAGCGCAGCTCGTTGACGGCGTCTGCGATGTTGTGCATCTGCGTGTCGGGCGCAGGTATGCACACCGTCCCACCGCGCATAAGCGTTGTGAAGATGTCGTAGATGCTCATATCGAATGTATAAGCAGCGTTCTGGTAGACGCGAGTTCCTGGTCCGACGCCCATAGGTTCTCCGTGGTATTTGGCGCTCGAGCAGAGGGCAGAGTGAGATAACAGAACCGCTTTTGGAACGCCGGTACTTCCTGATGTAAACAGTACGAAGGCTGAATCGTCGCTGTCGTATGGGGTCTCGGGTGCGTGCGCTTCAGACTCGATTGAATTGATCATTCGACCAAAGTCCGAATCATTTACGGCAATTTGCCGTACTTCAGTGAAAGACGCAAATAGCTCATGCGGTTGGTCGACCAGCACCGTACTGATAGAAGCCGCATCGACAATTGTTTCAATCCTTGCTTTAGGGTGATCTGGATCGAGTGGCACACAGCTCGCCCCAGCTTTCAAAACCGCGAGCATAGACACAATTGCCCATGCAGATTTCCGGAAGCATATTCCAACTCTTTGCCGTCTGGTGATGCCTGCACTTCTGAGGTAACACGAAAGCTCGTTGGCGCGATCTTCCAATTCTTGGGAAGTCCACGTTGTCGATGTGGTTGCGAGCGCTTCCGCGTCCGGGCGGAGCTGACACTGTGCAGTCAATTGAACATGCACGCAGTCGTACACGCTGGTGGGAAGCATCATGTACTCTGACATGTCTTGCGTTTGGGATGTGGACATGCTGATGGACAAGTCGGTGGTGGTTTTGGGGTGTCAAGGTGTGAGGTGTCAGAGACCGAGATGTTGAAGCTACTCAAACTGATATGCATAAGCCATGACGAGGGACGTACTTATCCAAACAACGACCCAAGCCTTTGCTTCGATCATATCGCTACCGTGGTTAAGCTCACTCTCCTGGCAAGGTGAATGGCTCACGTACGCGCGTCGAATCTACAGCGTCTCGTACACGTTTGGTATAGCCTCCAAAAGACGACTGAAGATCGCCAATCGCCAGTGTGTGCTTCCACACACGTTGCTTGTATGAGACCGATTATGGCGGGCCTGAAGGATCTACGTTGCACCACACAATGAACATCGCTCTTCACACAGATTTTCAAGTCTGGAGAAAGTCGGTGACGGTAGTATTCCGCTTCATCGAAGTCGATTGGCTCCAGATCTACTGGGTACGACACTTGTCGACGCGGATCAGAGTTTCGAGCTCTAGGGTCCCACTGATGGTATTCTTTCGGAGATGCCGCCTACATTTACCGGAGAATTGTTGTCACGTTCCATTCGTTGAACAGCCAGTTTGGAATCAGACCTTCGGAAAAGCTACCAGATCGCCTCTTGCTATGGAGCAAACTCGGATTTTCTGTCTACCGCATGGACTGGCCTCGACGTCACCGACCCAGATCTGCAGACTGACTCAAGTCGGCTGCTACAGATCAGACTTTGGAAAACGATCGTCTGGCCAAGCTTTGACAAGCTTTCTGACACGGGTTGGCAGGGGCACGACCAATGGACACTATGTAGGGTCCATTGCTCGTGAAGGTGGACCGAGTTCTCATACATTTTGATACCGCCGGAAGTCTCCCATGTACGGCGCGAGGCATGTGATTGTTTCAATAGCACAGATCTCCCATGCGTGTGTATGCCAGCCTGTGTGTGCTTGATAGGTCTGCGTTTCCAAGGTCGAGCATGGTGCAATCAGGATTATTCAGAATTGCGGCGCCACCCGAGCGTTTACTGGCGTGATCCTACCGAGGCGAAGAGTACTGAACCATGGAAAAGCAATAAGGGAAGAATAAAACACACGCTGAATGGAGACGCAAAAGGATGCCGCGTACCCAATCACCAACACATACCACGACTACCCTTGTGAGGAATTCTCCGATTTGCATCAGTGGTCATGGAAGGGTCGATCCTGCAGGCTCCAATTGGGTGGTTACTTGATGAGTGGTACCAAATCGAAAAGTCGGTCCCCATATTGCACCATCCAACAGCAGTAGTGGGGCGGCGGGAGTTCCAAGGGCCTTTCCTGAACAGGCTACCACTGCTGATCCTCAAAGCTTAGCACTCTACCACGCTTCCTCGACGATCTCCTGGAGGTGACGCGCCGTGGAAAAGATGGGTCGTGAAGATCAAACTTCACCCATTCAAGCTGTTGTTCGGGGTCGGATGTACTGACAGCGACACTTGTACAACCTATCAAACGTAGCAGAGCACATAGTACCCACATACTTAACTAGGTTTTCTGCGAGTTCCAGGGTTCTCTTGTAATGACTATTGTGCTACTAGATGAGTATCTTGCGTGATGGCCTGAGTGGTTTAGACGCGACCCAACGTAAGTGAGCGCTTGGGGAATCGCCGTTCACAAGAGTACGCGTACCCCATCTCGACGTCTCCGCGGTCCGAAGGTCATTGGGGTACAACGTCCTGGACATATATGAAAGGTGTCAACCGCGCCTTGACCGGAAGACATACCATCTCCTTTCTTCATATCAATCCGCAGACCACAGCAATGGCAGCAGCTCTTTTCTTATCGGCGCTTCTCTTTAGCGATTTTGGCGTATCGCATCCAGGCAGCCCATATGACCAGCAACTGCTATCAGATGGCAAGTGGGATTTCGACGTAAGTGTCTACCCACGATGCAGCCGATGTGATCTAATGTGCAACTAGTGGGGTTACTCAGGGATCAACACCTTCGGACACCTGCCTCACGTCAAATGTTTGACACACGCACATGAGGCCTTCGACTTCGCCGTGATAGGTGTTCCTTTCGACACGGCAGTGTCTTACAAGCCTGGCGCTCGGTTCGGGCCACGAGGAATCCGAGCAGCATCAGCTCGACATCTTCCAAGCCGTGGTTTCAGTACACATGCTGGTCTAAACCCATATATGGACTGGGCTAAGATCATCGACTGTGGTGACATACCAGTTTCGCCGTTCGACAATGCTCTGGCACTGCGGCAGATGACAGAAGGCTTGGAGGAGCTTGCGGTTCACAAGTCTTCGAAGGGAAATCCAGCACCTCCGAAATTGTTGATCATGGGAGGTGATCATTCCGTAGCTTTACCAGCCCTGCGAGCCTTGGCCAAGGTACACGAACAACCTATCACCGTTGTGCATTTCGACGCCCACATGGACACATTACATCCGCACAGCTATCCCAGTCAATGGAGCTCGGAGCAAACTGAGTTCACCCACGGCTCCATGTTCTGGCAGGCGTACTCAGAGGGGCTTGTCAAAAGCAACTCCTCTGTCCACGTTGGTCTGCGGACACGTTTGACAGGCACCGATTGGAGCGACTATCAAAACGACGATAGGCAGGGCTATCTCCGACTCACTACCAATGATATTGATGAAATCGGAACCCAAGGCATCGTGGACGCCATCAACAAACGTGTTGGTCACAATGCTCCAGTGTACTTGTCTATCGACATTGATGTACTGGATCCTTCAACTGCGCCCGGGACTGGCGCACCAGAAGCCGGTGGTTGGACAATGCGGGAGTTGACCAGAGTCCTTCGAGGTTTAGAGACCCTGAATGTCGTGGGTGCAGACATTGTCGAGGTTGCACCAGCGTACGATGACCGGGGAGAGACGACTGCATATGCTGCCGCGCAATTGGCGTATGAGATTTTGACGAATTGGGTCGTGACAGGCAAAAAGGTTCTTCAGAGGGAACGCAAGGAAATTCGGACGGAGTTATGAGCACAGATAATGAGGTTGATGATAATAGCAATTCGCTTGGCCGGTGTTTGCGAGAATCCAATATCCCAGTAAATTAATGAGCACCTTCGTACACCGCTTTGCATTGCCCATTTGCGATGAATTGATATCAAGATGTTTTCCTCTGATGCCATCGTTAGACGTACATCTGAGGTCGGTGTTTCTAATCATTCGTCCCACCCATGGACATGGATTTGAAGACGGCCAGCCCGAAACCGAGTCTGTTGATGCCGCCAAAGATGCTCATATGCTTCGTAAGCATGTACCAAAAAATCCTTTCCGTAATCCGGATAACACTGGGCGCACTTTCTCTCTAGATCTTGAACCAGACAGAGCACATGAGGGCTTAGTCCTAGGATTAGAACGCGTTGTTCGATTTGGTCAGACGCTGGGTCATTCCAGCGACCGAATCTGAGCAGGTGTAGCTCAGCCAAACACTCGGTACAGCCAGAAAATCGCGCAAACCAGTGCGCGGCGTATGTGACTTGTAAAGCTTGTGCACGCCGGCAAAGCTTGTGTGAGGCTTTTCTTGAGAGCCTCAGATTGAACGGTGATACACTCTTCGTCCATCTGTGTCACACACAACACAAGGAACAAAGGGTTTGAGCTTCGATCAATCCAAAGTCTGACAATTCCAGTGAACACAAAGTCTCCGCCTTTTTCAGGTAGGTCGACACTGGGATTCATTGTAGAGCAACGGATCGACGACCGATCCTTATTCCCGCCGTCCTCGGAGAAGCAGTTTCTTTGATAGACAGCGTTTGTGGTGGTGTGTCGTGTGCACTCCACTTGGTCGCCGGTGTTGTGACTCGGTTTCTCATGGCTGTGACGTAACGGGTACCAGACCGTGTGAGGCCGTCCAGTGCCCATCGTACGGAGGACAGCGTGGTGTCGACGCGTCGGGCACTTTACATGATTTCGCCATCCGACTGGGGACCGCGAGTGCTTCATGTACACTACATCTACCCCCTAAAAAGCTGTTGAGTGCTCCCAAAGTCGGCTAAATAGAGGCTTTCACTACGCGACTGCTCAGCGAAGATAGGTCGTGAATAGTGAGTATTGAGAACAGCGTGCAGGCCACACAGTTCGCGTCGAGGCGGAGCTGGTTGCGATTTGAGCGGCACTGGTCGGTGTCGGCGCAGCCGAACGTCGAGGGCGAAGGAGTTGTGACACTGGAGCCGTGAATGTGGTGTCGCAGTGGTAGCAGGTCGACGTCGCTGACGTCATGGTGATCTCGGAGTAGGTTCACGAAGTTTGGCGTAGAGTAAAATGTTTGCACAGCTTGGTGTTGCTTTTTGGAAGTGCCCTGAACAGCGTGATGAGAGAACGATGGGGCAAGTGCTCGCAATAAAGGAAGGCGACGACGCAGGTCTCTTGTGCCGCTCGTGTTCGCTACTTCTTCGCCCGTTCGTTACGTTGATCTTCCGGTGCATCTTCCGGTGATAGCGACGCCTCGAAATCAGACACATTGCCGCGTCAGATAAACTACCGATTGTCGCTCGCAGCATACCTAGGCACTCAAATTCATCCCATGCTAGAATGAGATTCTGACGCATTACCACTGCCCTTACCTGGGCTCATGGCACGAAATGTGTTCTGGGTTCACCGCCAGGATTCAAGCAGTAAAAGTAAGTCGTCTTCGGTAATGCATTCCATTTCGCGTTTTGATGCACACAGTCCAAATTAAGCAAGACACAAATCTAGTCTACCAGCAGTCGCAAGCCAATCCATCGGTCGTAACCATAACCCATTTCAAACATTATCGTCACATCATTCCAAAGCGTCCACTATATAAAACGACGTGTCCTGGTCACATCTACGGCTCCACGCTCTTTTCTCTCTCCTCTTTGATCTCAGCGTCTTTATCGTCATCGTCCTGCCCTGGGTTGGCAACCTCGTACTCAAGGATCTTGATGAACTTGTAGAATAGCACAGCGAGGATAGCTCCAATGGCTGGTCCGACCCAGTAGATCCAGTGCTCCTTGTCGAAGATGCCGGTAACGACACATGGGCCGAATGAGCGAGCTGGGTTCAGACTGCCGCCTGTGTAGTACACACCCACGAGCTCCGCGATGAAAAGTGCAAGGCCAATGCCCACGGGTGCAATGAACGTTGCTAGACACACCGTTAGCTAAGAGCTGCAAAGTCGAAGGAAGAGAAGGTATCTTACCCTTGTGTTTCTCCTTCGCCAACATAAAAATCGTAAACACCAGTTCGGCCGTCAACACTGCCTCGATAAAGACACCTTGTGGCAAGCTCGTCCCGGTACTGAGTGTCGTCCGTACATTGAATGGTGTTGGAAAGAGCACGCTGACAAGGTAACTCGAGAATATGCTGCCCGCAATCTGTGCAAGCAACAGCATGAATGCGCGTACAGGCGGGATAGCCTTGACCAGCATCATAGCGAAAGTGACAGCTGGGTTAAACAGGCCGCCAGATATACGGAAGAATACCCAAACGTTGACCATGAGACTGAAGCTGAATACCAGGGCGATGTACAAGAGGACGTTGGGCGAGAAACCGGTAGCTTCTCCCGTCGTGGTGCTGGACTCTGAGTTGCCTGCGCCGATGTTGGCGACTTGGGTGCCGGCGAAAGCGAAAAATAGAAACATGGTCGTGCCAACGAATTCTCCGACAAAGGCAACGAAGTGGTTCTTTGCATTAGAGCCCATCCATATCAACCATGGCAGGCGGATCACATCTTCGGTGACCGGAGGACGACGGGGTGGTTCATTGCCACCACCAGCGCCTGGGCCTGTGACTCGTAGAGGAGGGCGACGTGGTGCGTACTCATCGTCGCTGCCGTAATGCATGTGGTATTGCGGCTTGTCGTTGTTGTACGAGGGATGGTTGTTATCTATGCTCGCGCGACCAGGCACAGAAGTGTAGCGACTTGCCATCCTTGGGTCGTTTCCGAATGCAGACGGAGGCGGCCTGTGTTGCCGTGTCGGGCGGCGACGGTAGGGTTGAGGTTCGTAGTCTTCGTCGGATGGATAGTCCTCAACATATGCCATACGATGGGACATTGTGGAGTTGTATCGCCCGTCCTGGGACTGGTAACTCCTTTGGTGGCGACTTGGTGTTCCATAGTCGTTCGGATCAGCTTGTCCACCAAGGCGTCGGTTGCTAGTCCGTTGCGCAATGCCAATCTCATTGGGACTCTCGGTAATGACTGGTGACATGGGGTCAACATTCTGATCTATGTGTGCTGGATGAGGTTGCATTGGGAGGCGAAGAAGCTCGTGTCTCGAGTCACTTGAACGGCGACCATGTTGTGGTGGCATAGGTGACTCGATAACGGTTCCGTCTTGGAGTTTTTGACCATAGTACTGTGGAAGAGGACTCGATTGAGGGACCGCCATGGAGGCAGAGCCGTGAGCTTTTGATCTGTGGTAAGAAGGAGCCCGCGACACGAGATAAGTGTGTCCTGTCTTGAGGCTGATGGGATCTTCTGGTGGAGGACTTTGGCTTTGTGTACGTATGGAGGACTGCTGTATGGGCTCGACAGGGCTATTGACCAAAGGGTGAAGCCTGCGTAAGATGTGAAGGTGATGGAGGCTTTTTGACAGATCGCGCCCGGTACGGCATGAACGACGTTTATCTAGTAGCCAGAGCAACGTCCAAGACCCTGTGCATGTTACTCACTCTCCTGTTTCGGCGCATCTTCGTCCCTGAGAGATCCGTTTCGCACGCCTCTTTCCTTTTTCTCTGCCCGCCATTCGTTGATCAGGGCAACAGGTGGATACCTGCATCGATCGCGAGCGACGCAAGATGAAAGTGACGTATAGGGAATCTGTCGATAGCTTGAACGGACGAGACGCGCAGTGTTGTGGCATGGAGGAGGCTGGTGTAGAAGCATGCCATACCTGGTTGAAGGAACTGAAAATCCAAAAGCAAGTGAGACGTCCAAGGGACATGTCAGGATAACATTGCTTGACGAATCGCGCCGTAACATTACCTTGGACGTTACATATATCGGGACCAGGTCTTCGCTTGTAGCTGTGTAATTCCCAGGATGGTGGTGGCTAGGTCGCCTGATCATTGGAGTTGGTGATGCGGCTCTGGAGGCGTATCCCTGCGCTCAGGTTGGCGGAAACACCCTGATGCTTGTAGGAAAACAAAAGTAAAACCACTAGCATGTAAGCGCCAACAAACGTTCCAGATGGTCCGACAATGACGACGGAACAGATCTCCTTGGAAAACCAGGGGTGATGTTCAGGCGACTAATGTATAGTACGTACTTTCACCATCCCTGCAGTAACGTGTATTCATGAGCCCTTCAAAGAATGCATTTTTGTGCAGACAAGAAGAAATAGCAAAACAACTTACAGCTCCGAGAAACAGGAAGGTTCGTCAGGCTAGTCCGCCGTTGCTAGTTCTCAGCCGGAGTATTGCTCTCGGGTCGATGTCAAAACAAGAACCCAGACTAGTACACACGTAAGAATTAGCGGCCTGCAGCAATGCGCTGTCGACGATTGCACGCTATAGATAGGAGCAAATTAATGGAGGCTGGAAGTCTCTAGATCGTAAGAGCCGAGTTCGGTTCGCGTCTATCCTCCATATGTCTACGAATACCCATGACGGAATCATACCTTCTCGTGATCTGGCTCAACGCGGTGCACGTCTTCAGCTTCGCCTAATCCGTAGCCTTTCGTATCGAGCGATGTGACGCCTCCCTCAACCTCTCTCTTCTTCTCGGTCCGAACTTGCATCCATACTAGCAACGCGGTCCATACAGCTAGAGGTAGATGAATGAAGTCAGTTTATGCCTCACGTGCTGTTCATGTGCCAAGCGCTACTTACCCATGCCTATGCTGACAGCGATCATTGCATACATGCCGCGTGTGAAATACGGTGCATACGAAGCTCCGTAGAACACGATAGCTGCGGGAGGTGGAGGTCCAACGTTAGCGTTCATCTCCCATGTACTTCGACAAGTACACTTACACCACCAGGCGTTAATCGCATTACTCCCCATGTTCATGCTGGCGATGACCACAGCACGGAGACTGTCTTCTTCATAACGAAGCACGTCATTTGCCCAGGCGAAGAAGGTGGCTTGGCACGCATACACACTACCAGCCCAATAGTACATAGCGAAATGGATGCTGGTACTTCCTGGGTATGCCAAGATTAGGGCACTAGTGATGACGCCGGTGATTCCTATCCAGTAGCCAACTGCACTCGTCAGAACCCAGCCAACAATTGAATCAAATAGCGGACATACCCAGGTAACGCTTGCCTCCCCTGCGGAATTGTAGATACGAAGTCAGTGTTTGTCTCAGATGTAATCCATACATAAACCACTCACATAAAGTCTGTAAGTGTGGCCCAGAACAACGTCGACACAATTCCGACTGCCGGTACGCCGGTGGGGTAATTATTAACTTGCGAGACGGTGTATTTGTTGTTAGGATGCGATTTCAAGTACAGCTGGAGAAGTGCGTTTGTACTGAAAGACTCGGTCTCACCCGCAAGGATCCAGAGAACGACAAACATGTACCAGTACCATGTTCCAAAGCAGTGCTTCAAGAACCTCCAGGATATCGGTGTACGCTCTGAGACCTCTGGTACACGCGATATCGCGAGAGCTTTTTCGTCTGCGGACAGATAAGGTGCTTTCGTATTGCGTGGTGTATCTGGAAACAGCATAAAGCCGTAGAGGGCGACCGGCAGCGTAATGATACCGTCAATGATGAACCTTGAAGGAAGTCAGTATGAGCCTTGTAATGAGCTTTTTTTCCGTGTAGACTGACAGCCATCTCCATCCGGAAAGGCCTTGCAGTCCATTCATTGACTTGTGTATACCTGACTGTATGAAGCCGCCGATCATGGTACCGGCAAGCCCTGATGCAGTGAATATACCAGACCGCTTTCCAAGCTCCTTCGAGGTATACCAGGATCCAAGGATATAGTGAGTTCCAACGAATGTCGAAGACTCAAACAGCGCCTGGAAGAATCTTATCGCCATGATGTGCTCTGGCTTCTGAGCAGCTGCGGTGACCATCGTCAGAAGGCCCCATGCTACCTATGAGAGATCAGCACTTGCTCCGCGTTGACCTCAAGAACACATACCATGCATGCTGGAAAGAAGATTCTTGGCTTGACATAGTACAGCAAGACGTTACATGGTACCTGCCCAATCGTGTATCCAACAGTGAAGACAGTATTGATTTGGTTGAGTTGATTGCCTTTAAAGCTCAGCTCTTCTTTCATGCCCGAAACATACGCCTAAAAGTAAGTGTGCGATGTCAGCCGTTCGTCTCGCATGTAATTCGTCATAGGATGACGTACATTGTTCAGATTTGTCCTATCAAGATAGTTGACGAAGTACATAAGACAGCAGAATGTCAGGATAAAGAAGTCGAGCTTCTGTACCAGTTTTCGTTCGCCTGGCGCATTTTGCTCGCCGCGCAGGTACTGGACGAAGCGGTTGCCCATTTCGATCGATGTTGAGCAACAAGTCCAACACCTTCTTGCGCTTTAGACGTCTGAGCTGGTGTTGGTGATCGTAGTAAGCTGTGGGTGAAGTAGACCCTTTAGTAGGTTGTCCGTCAACGTTGTGGCGGGTGCCGATCTCTCCTCCCTAAGCAATCGGTCGGTTCAACATGCTTCGGGAAACTTTGTCCCGCAAATGATAGGACTGATACGCGATAGTAACCTCGTCGAGACTGACTCGCGCTCTGCAGCGTTGGCAGCGTCTACCGCGTGAGGCTACGGTGTGATAGGCACTGTTATCCGTAAGCGCGTTGCCTTGGGTGACATGAACTGCCGGTACCGGCTGCTCTCTGAGTGCTTGGATGCTATCTAGTGCCGAAGTAACTCCTTGAATACGACAGGGCCTCGTGATGGAAGGGTGTAGTTACATAACATGCGGGGCTCTGATAGGCGACTGTGTGGAAGTAGGGAGAGCTATCGTCATAAGGCGCGGCGACTGCACAAAGGCC